>Ga0183095_10176_pt2 | contig 22872 bp, 16 predicted proteins | sample BioMet4_FD_130346 | JGI IMG/M metagenome (GOLD analysis project Ga0183095, IMG submission 130346) | Microbial communities from bioreactor (seeded with sewage sludge) at LBNL, California, USA - Biofuel metagenome 4 (v2) (version 3) | ecosystem: Engineered > Bioreactor > Anaerobic > Unclassified ...
TTGCCAAAAATATCACAGAAATTAAGCTTTTCATAAAAGTATTGGACAGCAAGAATAGGTCCGATAGGAACACATATATTCTTGTTAGGAATTGTAGGGAATGCTCTTTGTTTTGTGATGTACATTGTATCCAACAACACAAAACAAAGAGCACTTATTTTTATTTAACTGTCAAAGTCAGGTTTTAATGTAAGCAATATGATCGATTGTTAAGGATTAAGATTCGAGAAAAAAAACTGTGGGATTAACGCCAGTTTTAGTAAAAAACATTTGAGCATGTGCTTATGATTAATTATTGAGCCTATCAAGAAACTCAAAATTAGTTTTTAAATCCTGATCCTGGAATAATTATCTGTTTTATCCTGGAATAATTATCTGAAATACTTAAGCCAAGTAACTCAGAAATGCACGTGAATTTGGAAATAAAAGTTGGTTTTGGAATAGGCTCATACTTTTGATAGAATTCTGAACTAAAAAGTGCTTTATCTTTCGACCTCCAATAAGTAGAAGAATCGAATCTAATAGAAAAATAGAATCATACAGAAATCCTAATTTTAGGAGTTGGTAAACTTTATGGGAGATCAAAATGATGAACTATATCTTGCAGAGCTGCAAGCATGCAAACTGGATTTTTTAGAATGGACACCTGAGAAGGGAGTGAATGTTAGTGAAACGTCAAAACAATTTGCAAGGGAGTTTCTGAATTTATCAGGTACAGAGGACTGCAGCAAGGTCAAAGAATTTAACGGGGCTAAAAAGACATTCAATGAAATAGCTTCATTACTGATCCAGTGTAAAGCAGGGAATGACAGAACAATCTCTAAAGCGACCATAGATAAAATAGCAGAACAAAGCGGAACTACAGATCGCAGAGTTTATACAGTACTGGAAGCATTAGAAACTGAGGGATGGAAACCATCAAAGAGCTGTGAAGAATGAACTAAAGATCAGCTTTAATTTTATCACGGAAAATTCAGTTAAATTCAGGATGGTTAAGAAAAGAATTGATCTGGTCTATGGGAAGGAGCAATATCTTTTCAAAATATATTGCAATAAAAATGCTACAGTTCACAGGAAATCAACATTAAACTTAGGCTGTGAAAAAATAGTACTAATTTCAGATTATGAAGTAAAATTCTGAAAATTTTTAAAAATATTAAAGACAGGCTGTCTCAAAACTATGTCCGATCATACATTTGGGTTAAAAACCACAGAATCTTTATAATTATTACAAAATTTAATTTCAGTGTTTCACCATGTTTAGAAAGTACAATCAAAAGCAGCAATTTTTACTTCCATTAGACCTGAAAGATTTGGTCCCTGAAAAACATATTGCCAGAGTACTAACCGGCATTGTAGATGTCGTTGATATTAATGCCATAGAACCCATTTACTCTAAGGAAAGTTGTCCAGTCTATCATCCAGGATATCTTTTTAAAAATATTGCTTTATGGGTATCTTATAGGCATTAGAAGTTTACGTAAACTGCAACAAATGACTCAAAATAACACTGCTTTCATTTATCTGACAGCCATGCAAAATGAAGTAAAAATTGAAATGGGTATTACCCAATTGTAGAATTCAGAATGGTTTTGAGACAGCCTTATAAGCAATTTTTTAATAAAAAAGGGATTTAATGCATTTAATTTAAGATTAAAGCATTAATTCAGAAATTAGCAAAGGTTCAATTCATTTTTGTGGCTCTTCGTCATTCTCTATGGATAAGATGATTTTCAATTCGAGACCGAGTTGGTTTTTATGAAGACATTATGAGGATATCCGCATAAAATAACGAAGAGCCTTTTTTGTTTTCGTGTTGTTTCCAGCAGCATTCTTTACCGTTAAGCTAACAGTATAGTTTCCTGCTCTGAAATATTTATGTGTAGGATTCCTAGTTGTTGAAAATGTGCCATCTCCAAAGCCAGTTCCATGAAGTTGGCGGTTCTGTACTTTTATCAGTAGAAGTAACAGTCAAGGGAGCTTTTTCTGAGGTAACATTACTGGTAAAATCAGTGTTTGGGTATACAGATGCCAGGATATGTTTAGCGACATAATTCCCCATGAGTGTATACCCAGCTGAATTTGGATGTACCCCATCATCACATGAGTTATTCATATCATACCCATCGCGTACACCGTATTCTGGTGATAAGTCAACAGAGTCGTATGTATCTATTACCGAGATACCGGCCAGCGCAGCTTGTGTAGTTAGGTTGTCATTTAACGATATACGCTTGTAGTTATTCCTTGAAATTGGCACAGTCGTCAATATGTAGGGAGTGATGCTTCGGTTTGTCGCCTCCTGTGCCATCCACAGTATATCATTAATTATGTCCTGTTCACTGCGCCCAGCAGAAATGTCGTTTTGCCCATACATGATTAAGGCAATGTTAGGATTGTAGATATCTAACCACTGAGGAAACGTGACTCGACCCTGCGCTGCCGTGATGCTCCCTATTCCTACATTAGACACGTACCAGGTGGGAGAATGTGCATTCAGAGTGGCGTTTAGGTACGCTCCATACCCGAGTCCATGATTGACTCCTACACCCTTTGTAATTGAATCACCCACAGTTAAAATATGTTTAGAAACATGTGGTGCAGATGCCCTTGTAGAGGAAACACTCATATTTGAGAATTTGTTTGTAGAATTTGTTATCATTATGGGCATATCTTCAATAACATTGACAGTACACCCGTTGAAGATATTATCACACGAGTCAGTTATATTTATTCCAAAACCATATTCAGCAATCGAAACACAATCCGTGAATGCATTCCAATTTGAATTGACTAACGAAATCCCATTATTTTTTCCGATAGCCGATGTATTACATCTCAAAAATGTATTATTATTTGATGCTTTGATGCCGATACTGTCTCCAATAACAGTTGACACTATACAATCAGTGAAAGTATTGTTATCTGATCCACCATTCAAATTTATGCCAGTATTTGCAGAGTTGCACTCACAACCCGAAAAATTACAGTATCCCGAATTGTATAGACGGATGGAATTGGTTTTCGTGGAGGTCAGGGTAGATTCATTAACCGTTATATATTGACTGTCAGCCGCAAATATTCCATGGGTATTTGAGGAAATATCACAGTCACGGATATTTACATGTGATGATGCTGATTTTACGTAAATTCCCGCACTTTTAGATACATTAACTGTGACATTCAAAATACTCACAGAATCACAGTCAACCAAGCATATTCCGTACGCGGGCGTTACACTCTTGTTCATTTGATTGATTGTGACATTTTTGATCACGATACCATTTTTAACCGAAGATAAAATCCCGCTGCCTTCGATGTGCTGTGCAAACGTAATTGTGTGTCCCTTTCCATCAAACGTTACGTTGTCAGCATCTACTGAAAATGCTGCGGCTGAAGCATCAACATCGCCCGTCAGCACCAGACGCCCTCAGGATAGACGAATTTGAGGAGGGGACGGATTCGGGTAATATTTTTGCACTAAACCCTTCTATTGATTCTTATTTTAATGACTTTCAAGTTTCAATGGGATATATGCCTCAACTTGCAATATTGTCTTTCAATCACATTTTCAAGTTAGAAGTATCAAGATGCAAACTTGGGTACTCCAACCTTGAATCATTTATTAGAGATTACAACCAGAATCAAGCTTTAAGACAGGAATTAAAAATCAAAAGCAAGGAAAAGATTACTCTTTCATCTCATCGACGAAATAGTGTTGGAAATATCTTGAAAACATAAAAGGAAAACCACAAAAGATGTTGTTGGATACTCTCCTGAATAATAAAAAAACATAAATATAATAAGGTAGCAGGCTTGTTACAATTAAATATGATTTATAGCATTCTGAATGATAAGAATACAAATGATGAAAAACGAAAATAAAGTATGTTTTAAAAAATTAACTTCAGAATCAGTAGAACTTGGGATACTTCTTGCAATTGTAGGGGGATTTCTGGATGCTTATACATTCGTTGGAAGAGGCGGAGTTTTCGCCAATGCCCAGACCGGAAATGTCGTGCTTATGGGTATAGAAGCTGCAACAGGAGAATGGAGGCAGGCAGTGCTTCATGCGGTTCCTATCCTGGCATTCATGGTTGGAGTAGTAGTTGCCGAGATGATTAAAAAGCCTTCAATGCGCCTGTTTATAACGGATTCTGAAAGAGCAGTTTTAATTCTTGAAACTGCAGTCCTTTTTATCGTAGGCTTTATACCTTATACAAGCCCGAATATCATTGTAACGGTTGCTGTTTCATTTGTCTCTTCAGTTCAGATATCTTCATTTCGCAAACTCGTTGGTTCTACATATAGCACAACAATGGTTACGGGAAATTTACGTTCAGCTACACAGGAAGCTTATATTGCTTTGACAAAAAAAGACGATGAATCGGCTCGCAGAACCATTCGATACTCTACAATTAACCTTTCGTTTTTATCAGGAGCTATTTTAGGAGGGTTGCTTACATCATTTATTGGGGTTAAAGCCGTATGGATAGCTGTTGTCGTGCTGATATGTTCTGTAATTTTGTTCAATAACGAGCGTAAGGGTAAGGATGCTTGTTATTGAAATATAAGAGTCATCGGTTAGTAACAGTAGACTGGTGGATTGGTTAGTAATAGTAGACTGGTGGATTGGTTAGTAATAGTAGACTGGTGGATTGGTTAGTAATAGTAGACTGGTTAATTACTGAAAAACGAATCAGCAGGTTAGTAACAAATAGAGTAGTAACAATTAGAGTTGAATCAATAACAACAGATGTGGTGATTTCTGGCAATGTAGTGAATTTGTGACAAAATTCGAAATTATTGACAAAACGACTTTTGCGCAATCTATATCAGCTTTCAGTGCAGGGAAGGTAACAATGGCAAGAGACAGAAGAGATTATTATTATCATCAGGCAAAAGAGGAAGGGTACCGGTCCAGGGCTTCCTTTAAACTCAAGCAAATTAACGAAAGACATCATATTATCAATAGGAGAGACTCGATTGTTGATCTGGGTGCAGCCCCAGGCGGCTGGCTCCAGGTTGCAAAAGAACTATCCGGGGGAAAAGTCCTTGGCGTGGACTTGCAGAGAATCGAGCCTATCGAGGGAGTCGAGACATTTCAGGGCAATATAAATGCGGATTCTACGATAAAGAAGATTATTCAGACCGTAGGGGCAAAAGGAGCTGATGTGGTGCTCTGTGATGCAGCCCCTAATCTTTCAGGGAACTGGTCTTACGACCACGCAAGGTCGATCGAGCTTGCAACTTCGGCTCTGGAATGTGCAAAAAAAATTCTCAAACCTAAAGGGAATTTCGTTGTGAAGGTTTTCCAGGGAGACATGTTTAACGATTACATGCAGAAAGTACGGGATAACTTTGTCCGGACAATGGCTTATTCTCCAAAAGCCTCGCGGTCCCAGAGTGCTGAAATCTACGTTATAGGAAAGAAATTCCTTACAGCTCCGCTCCGCAAAGGAGACAAATTCGTTGTGGATATCGAAAAGCTGGGCTCAAGTGGGGACGGGGCTGTGCTCATTGAAGGTTTTGTCGTCTTCGTAAAGGAAGTTGAGGTCGGAGAAAAGGTCAGGATCAAAATAACGGATGTCAAGCCAAACTTCGCTTTTGCCGATGTCACAGAAAGGCTTGGAAAAACTGAAAAGCTTGAGTAATTTAATTAGACACATCAGCTAACACAAACTATAGTATTTAGCAAGAACCTATATATTTAAGTAGTTAAATATACAGCTTAACTATTAAATATATTGGTTAATTGAATAAGCAGTTAGTAAAAATTAATAAGAGTCTACCCCAATTTTAAAAACCATTTTCAAACACGGTGATCCGGTTGATAGACCTTCACACTCACACAATTTTCAGTGACGGGGAACTGATCCCCAGCGAACTTGTCAGACGGGCGGTTATTCATGGCTATAAGGCTATTGCACTTACCGACCATGCCGATTACACCAATCTCGAACAGCTTATTGAAGCTGGACAGAAAGCAAAGTACCTTGAAAGTGAATGGGATATCCGCGTTCTAGCCGGGGTTGAACTGACACATGTGCCGCCACGGAAGATTGCCCCTCTTGCAAAGAAAGCAAAGGAGCTGGGTGCAGAAATTGTGGTCGTGCATGGGGAGACCACCTCCGAGCCAGTCGCCCCCGGAACAAATGCAGCATCTGTTGCCTGTGAATATGTGGACATCCTGGCCCACCCGGGCCTGATCTCTGAGGAAGATGTCGAGAAGGCTAAAGATAACAATGTCTGCCTTGAAATTACAGCCAGGAACGGGCACAATCGGACCAACGGCCATGTCGCCCGACTTGCTCTTGAAATTGGTGCAACGCTTCTGGTAAATACCGACACACATGCCCCTGAAGACCTTATCACCGATGAAACGGCCCTGAAAATCGCAATGGGGACCGGGCTTACCGAGGCAAGGGCGAGAGAAACATTAAAAGCATCCGCAAAAAAGGTATCAGATATTGTTTAAACTGTAATTCCATACTTTTTTTCTATTTCTTCCGTGTTTTTTCTTAATTTCCTCATTTTGAATTTATTTCTAGTTCATTTTCGTCTTTCTTTCAGTTTATCCCTTGTTTTTACTATTTCCTTGTTTCCTCAGCTTATCCAGTTTTTATTATATTGAGCGCATCCCAAACCTTGATTTAATTTCGGTATCGCTGCTGATATTACAACTCCAAATCATGATTTTTCTAGTACACTGCTTGACCTCAGTAATCAATTTGTAATTAAGTCAATTAAAGTGTTAATTGTTAGAGACTTTGGTAATACAACTTATATTGATGTTTAGAGATTGTAAAGTTTGGAATTCAGTCGTGTGTAAAATTTAATGATTGGAGTCCAAAATCCAAAGCTCAATTAGTTGCTTACAAGAGATCTAAAGAAGTAATTTCGAGTTTTGGGGTCAGCTTATTAAATAAGAAAAATAATTGCTAAATCCGCGCTAGATATTTCAAACAAGGAATAAATTGAATAGAAAAATATTCAAGAAATAGATGAATATTGGCAAATATAAAAAGGTTTTTTAGTGTTTGAGACATTTTCTTTTCGAAAAATAAATACTATCTTAAATGTTTAGCACACTGTATAGTTAAACTCTCGATCTTCTATTTAGCTGAATTTTCAATATTCTTTATAGAATGTTTCACCTCAAAAAAATCTAATTGTCTATACTATGTAAAACGTTAGATTTGGATTTGCAGTAAATTCCCAAACTCCCAGAATTGGATTACTGATATTGAAAATTCAGGACTTATAGATACAACCCCTTGAGATTGAGAGTTAAAGTTCGAGAATATCTGAGGTACTATAATGAAAAAAATGAGTTTTTTAGTGATCGGCTTGCTACTTATGTCAATAGTAGCTATGTCAGGATGTGCTGATAATAAGACATCTGACAATACTGCCCCTGCAGAAGAGAATGCAGGCAATATGTCAGCTAATAATACTATGCCTCCAGGAGGAGAAAACCAAGGTCAGATGCCATCTGGCAACGCTACCATGCCTCCTGAAGGAGCTCCAGGTAACATGTCAGGTAACGGTTCCATGTATCATGGAGACGCTCCAGGTAACATGTCAGGTAACGGTTCCATGTATCATGGAGACGCTCCAGGTAACATGTCAATGCCTCCTCAGGGAGCTCCTCAGGCAGGAAATGCAAGCAATATGTCATAATTTAACTAGTTGGAACATGGCTTTCAAACGGGTTAAACAAGGCTAAAGGCAGTTGGTTAGATAACAACTTTACTACCTTTACCTTGACCTTTTTTATTATTTTTTAAATTCATACCATCAATTCATCCTTATCGACTGCAACTCAGCAAGGGTATTTTCCTACAATCATATTGGTGTAATCTGTTTTTTGTTGTATATTGATTTAATCTGTTTCTTTCAGTATATTGATATAATATATTTTTTTGCAGTGTCAACGTCATATCTTTTGAAGCAAAATGGCACATGGTAAAAGACTCATTTTGCAGGATTGATCAATAACTCAAGGACAAGACCCGCATAGTCCTATACTATAAAAGCGTATAATATAAAAATTAAGATTTCATTTTTCGGGGTGTATTATAGCATGAGAGTTTATGTAATGCACTTTAATGAAGTCAATAGGACAAACTTGCCTGAAGTCGGGGGAAAAGGCGCTAATCTGGGAGAAATGAGCAAGGCAGGATTTCCGGTTCCATCTGGATTTTGTATTACAACGTCGGCTTACTGTGATTTTATTGCAGCAAGCAATAAGATGGACAAATTTTTTGATTTGCTTGACCAGTTGAAACTGGATCAACCGGACGAAATTAGCAAGCTGGGAAAACTGATCAGGGACCATTTATTAACCATCCCCATATCCCAAACAATTAAATTCTCTATCCTCGATGCATGGAAAATAGTAGGGGAAGAAAAGGCTTATGCCGTTCGGTCGAGCGCTACAGCCGAAGATTTACCGACTGCCTCTTTTGCCGGCCAGCAGGAGACCTATTTGAACGTAAAGGGAATAGATCAACTCCTTCAGGCTGTGCGGAAATGCTGGAGTTCTCTATTTACCGACAGGGCAATTATCTACCGAATTAAAAACGGATTTGGCCACCGTTCAGTCTATTTATCCATAGTGGTGCAGCAAATGATATTTCCGGAGGTTTCCGGGCTTATGTTTACGGTGGACCCTGTCACCGGGCACAGGAATACTATTTCCATTGATGCCAGCTTTGGGTTGGGTGAAGCTCTTGTCTCAGGAATTGTTTCAGCCGACTCTTATCAGGTCCGTGAGAACAAGATTGTTAAAAAGCAAATTGCGGAAAAGAAGAAAGCTGTTTATCCGGTCACAGAAGGAGGAACAGTAACCAGAGAACTTGCTCCTGAACTCCAGAACAAGCAGGCCCTCTCTGATGATAAAATTCTGGAACTGGCCCAACTTGGTCAAAGGATAGAAAAACACTACTGCTCAGAGCAGGACATTGAGTGGTGTCTGGCAGGGAACAGGTTTTATATCTTACAGAGCCGCCCTATCACCACTCTTTATCCGATTCCTAATATCTATGACAATAAACTTCACGTATTTTTATCTATTGCTCACCTGCAAATGATGACAGATGCCATGAAACCTATGGGAATTTCTGTTTTTTGGGAGATATTTCCCTTTGGAAAAGACGCCATACCCTTTCCCAATTCAGTGATCATGGAAGCGGGAGGCAGGCTTTTTTATGACGTCACCCCCCTTCTGTACAGTAAGGCTCTTCGGCGGTATTTTATCTGGAGAATTGCTATTGTAGACGAACTAATGAGAGATGCCCTGGAAAAAATAGTATCAAGCGATATCTTTCAACAAGAAGCAAAAGCAAACAAAGATACAACGAGACAGGTTTTTAAATTATTCAAACCGATTCTTCCGCTCTATTTAAAGGGTATCCCGATTATTGTTAACAATTTATTTTTCCTCGATCCCTCGGGTATCATTGAGCGAGCCACAGCTCCTCTGGAAGAGATAATCGATAAACATAGGCATAGCATTATGCAGGCCTCAGGGATAGAGCGAATTAAAAGAGTTCAGGAAAGTATGGGTAAGTTGCTACAGGAACTGATTGGCAGCATGATGTACGTACCGTTACCATTCATTGTCCTGCCCATTGCCAGCCGGTTGACCAGACTATGGCTGGATGAGAACCTCGATGTTGATACGCTGAATAAATCCCTGCCTGGTAACGTGACCGTTGAGATGGGGTTAATGATTGGGGATCTGGCCGACACCGCGCGAAAATATCCTAAAGTGGTAGATTATCTGGAAAGATCGGAAGACAGCACTTTCTATCAGGACACTTTCTATCAGGGACTCAGTAAAGTAAAGGGTGGAGATATATTCGGGACCGAACTAGACAGGTTCATGGAACTGTATGGCATGCGCTGCCCGGGTGAAATCGATATTTCAAACGTTCGATGGTGGGAAGCCCCTACCCTTCTTGTTCCATCTATTATAAACCATATTAAAAGCAATGCTCCGGGTGAGCACCGAAACCGGTTCAGAAAAGGCAGGAAAGAAGCGCAGGAAGTCGTACAAAAACTTCTGGAACGTATTAGCAACACCCCTGCCGGAAGCATCAAAGCGAGACTAATGTCCAGGCTTCTTTCCATTTACCGAAATTCTACAGGCTTGCGTGAATTTCCCAAGTATGTCATTGTTCAATTTTTTGATATCTATCGCCAGGCTATCCTGATAGAGGCACGAGCTTTACATCAAAGAGGAGTTCTGGAGAAGGAAGAAGATGTATTTTATTTGTATCTCGATGAGCTGATTGCATTGTTAGAAAATCGTTTTAGTGAGGACCTGACTCGGCTTATAGACTCCCGTAAAAGAGCCTACGAGCAGTACCAGAAAATGACCCCTCCCAGGGTTATGACCAGCGAAGGAGAAGTTATTACAGGTGTGAGGAGCGATGTTGAGGCTCCGAAAGGGGCTTTAATCGGAACACCTGTTTCTGCCGGGGTTGCAGAAGGGTACGTAAAGGTTATCCTCATACCTGAAGCCGCAAAGCTGGAAAAAGGAGATGTTTTAGTAGCGCCTTTTACTGATCCTGGCTGGACTCCCCTGTTTTATTCTGTTGAAGCCCTGGTGGTCGAGATTGGGGGTATGATGACACATGGTTCTGTAATTGCGCGAGAGTATGGTATTCCTGCGGTCGTCGGTATAGAAAATGCAACCAAAATCTTAAAAGACGGCCAGTACGTCCGTGTTGATGGTACCAGGGGTTTTGTACAGATCCTGAAGTGAAAAGAATCTTAATCAGGCAATTCAAAAAGGGCAGGATAATTCTGTTTTAACTTAAGGCGGGAAGGTCTTCATCTAATTTTGTACCATAAGTTCTTCATCTAATTTTGTACCATAAGTTCTTCATCTAATTTTGTGCCATAAAGTGTTTTCACTTTAGAAAGCTGGTCAGTTGATAAAACATAGACTTCTATAAGATTAGCTCCCCTGAGGTTAGTCCACTTAAGGTTAGCTTCTATAAAGTTAACTCCTTGAAAGTAAGCTCTTTCAAAGTAAGCTCCTTCAAGGTGTTTCCACCAGATGTGTGGAACAGGTCATGACTGCTTTAGAGTAGAGGGAATCTCAGACTCTTCTGTTTCTAGAATTACTAAAGAACTGGACGAAAAATCAGTATTTAGACCGGTAATTTCAATACTCATTGATATATATGAAGACTGGATTACTGGAAAAAGGTATATACTAATGGAGCCAGTAATGGAGCAATAATCAAAAAAGAATACTAAGGAGTACAGAGCAAATTATACAAAAAAATAAGCGCACTGCCGAAAAATTTCTGAAAAATTTCTTCTACTGCTCAGGATTTAACTTTAGTGTTACTCTCCGGGAGCTATCATTCTCAGGGAGCTCTCAAAATTTTTCCAGACCTGAACTCTGTTTGATCACATGTACAAAATCTTAAGATGTATGTCTTAAACTTTTCATATTTCAACAATTCAATTCACATTAAATATTTTAATCAAAAAGTTCATTTATTAGCAGGGAAGCCCTAATGATCGAACCTATATTTTTGATGGAAATAATTGTTGCCTTGCTCGTTCTATCCATGCTGGCACAGGTTCTTAGCCACTATTTTCAGATACCTTTTATAATCTTTCTGTTTATTGAAGGAATAATAGTAGGACCCGAGGTTCTAAACCTATTAAACCCGGCTCTTTACTCTGATGTGCTAAGTGCTATCGTTTCGATCTGCGTGTCTGTGATTGTCTTTGACGGAGGATTCCAGATCGACTGGAAGCACATGAGAGGGGTTAAAAAAAGTGTTCTTAAATTAAGTACATTAGGAGTTTTTATCACTTTTATCGGGATAACCATACTGACACATCTTCTTATAAATATCTCTCTCCCGATTGCTGCCCTTTTTGGCGCTCTCGTTACTGCAACTGGTCCTAGTGTTGTTGGTCCAATAATCAGGAACATCGGGATTTGCCATAGGGTTGCCAAAATCCTGGAATTTGAGAGTGTCTTAAACGATGCTGTAAGTGTAATTCTAACTGCACTGGTTTTTGAATGGATTACAGCTGAGATTTCCGGAACTGGTGCAGTAATTTTTATGCTGCAAAGAGTTGGGATGGGGTTAATTATAGGGAGCTTATGTGGGTTTATTCTACGCTGGTTTTTTACCAGAGGTATATCCATTAGCAAACAGCCTGCAAGGTTGTTCACTCTCACTTTTATCTTTGCTTGCTATGTATTGTCAGAAACTATAGGTAATGAGTCGGGGATTCTTGCAGTGGCTGTCTTTGGGATTATTATGGGATCTACCGAATTTCCCCAGAAGAAGATGATAGAAGAATTCAATAACAATCTAGCGGTTTTAATGATCTCTCTGATTTTCATCTTGCTTGCAGCAATGCTCAAGTTCTGGTACATCATGGAGATCGGGCTAAAAGGGATTGCTCTGGTCTTACTTATAGCACTATTTGTCCGTCCTGTAGCTGTATTTATCTCGATGCGGAGTTCAAAAATAAGTACTAAAGAAAAAATGTTCATATCTTTTGTGGGACCAAGGGGAGTAGTTCCTACTTCGATCGCAACTTATTTTGCAATCAGACTGGATGAAATGGGGATTGCAGGAGGCCAAACTATTGTAGGACTGGTCTTCCTGACCGTTATCATTACTGTTTTCTTAACAGGTAGTATGTCAAAAAAAGTAGCTCAGATACTGGAGATAATTCCTATGGAAATTTTGATTATTGGAGGAGGAAAAGTAGGCAGGATTCTTGCCGAAAGATTTGAGAATAGAGGAGAAAATGTGTCAGTTATAGACATCTCTGAAGAGGAATGTAACAAATGTAGGGAATTAGGAGTCAGGACTGTTCAGGGTAATGCAGCAGATATAGGCGTTCTGAAAAAAGCCGGGATTGAAAATGCCAAATATGTAGTTGTAACTACAAAAAAGGATGATACGAATCTTCTTTTTTGTCAGATTGCAAAGGCAAAGTTTGGGTTTAAAGGGGAACAATTAATTGTTAGAGTAAATTACGTGGAAAATCTCCCGGCATTCTGGGATCTCGGAATTCGAGCGATGAGCACTACAATGACAACTGCTGCGGTCATGGAAAATATGATTGGCGGGAATAACCTATTTTCTATGTGTGAAGTTGGGAATAGAGGCAATATTATGGAAGTTAGGGTTACCAATCCAAAGGTTGTGGGAAAGGCTATAAAGGAAATTAATTTTCCAGAAAAAAGCCTCATGGTTATGATACAAAGGGGAAGTGAATCACTTATCGCACATAGCAATTTGAAACTTGAATATAACGATATTGCAACGATTATTGCTGAGAAGAGTTCAGGTAAGCATGTTTCTGATATTCTGTTTAGATAAGTTTAAGCGAGATTCTAACATAGTTATGAAATTGCAAATTAGTTCTTAAATATAGTAAGCGTAAATAAACAGGATATAATATGGCAGAAAATAGTGAACAGTAATAAACGAAAAAACACATGCTTCATCAAACTTATAATCTGTTTTCCTTTTATATCCAACACTCTATTATTTTTATCTTGTTATCCAATTAATAGTGTTTGCGCAGTTAATTGGAAAAATCAATTTTATGAGGAACATTATCCTTTGCACGTTAGCGAGATTGTTTGGCTTATATAACTCTGTTTCTATGTTTTAATACAATCGTTGGCTCTTCGCTGTTTTGTATGGCAAATTTTATCTAAAGTTATCAAAATCTAAGTTAGTAATCATTTATTTTATTCATATAATTTTGGGAGTTTGATTCGCCATATATAAAGAACTTTTTGAGAAAGCTTTGAATATTGAAGATCCTTCGTACATTAAAGATATACAGATTTATGCATTTTTTCTTGAATGTCTGAGGTAAACAAATGAAGGAATAAATAAGGGAGGAATTTTTACGAAGTACTGCATTTCTAACTTCTTGTTAAAAAACAAGATCAAAAGCATTGGTCATGGAAAAGCTTACTCCCTATATATGGCAGAGTTAAGGTACTAAATAATTCATGCTATTTGATTCAAGATTTCTTCTATTCTGGAAACCAGAGGCTTTTCAGTCTTTATGTATATATAAGCCGGAAGCCCTGATCTGGAGAAATTCTGGAAAAACTTCATTGCCAGGCTGTTAATTCTGGGAAATTCTCTGATTTTCTCATTTGCAAAAAAACTAATTACTCTGTCAAAGCTCCAGACATTCGTAGTGAAATTATAATCTTCTCTTAACTGTCGATCCATGGAAAAAATAAGCTCAATCCAGGAACTCCATTCTTTTGTAAGATGTTGCCTGGTCCTTCCTTCAACTACAATATATGAACTTCCTTTTTTAATATTTTCAAAAAATTCCCTGAAAGTTTCACCTTTTGCAAGGGTATAAACAGCTCCCATACCTCCTGTATGACTATCTGTAGTCGCAGCAATCCCTTTTCCGTATTTTCTGGCTAGTGTTGCAACCATGAGGTTTTTTTCCGTTAAGTTCTGCATGTTATATTCAACAACGGGAAATTGCTTTATAAGTTCAGGTACAGCCCACAGATTAGGTCGTTCTCCGCCTACAAACTGAAAGGGATGGTTATACATATGGGGGAGATCGTGAGTTCTTAGATAGCGGATAAAGCTTTTAAAATCGCATTCCTGATTTGCAATCAACTCAAGTTCCTTAAATTCTTCCGAATCAAGTTCAAAAACATTAACGTGTAGAGTATGTCCTATATGTTCAGGATCACTAATTGAGATCTCAACTCCTGGAACCAGTCCTTCCTTATCCCAACCAAGCAGATCGTAAGCTTTGACAGTATCATGGTCGGTAAAAGTAACAAAATCAAGTCCCTGCGACCTTGCATTTTCAAAAAGAACTGCAGGATGCATTGCCTGCACGGAAGGAACATCATAGGAACAGGAAGAATGTACATGCAGATCCACTTTCTTCCATCCTTCCTGAAGAAGAGTTTCTGCAACCTCAGCGCTTACAGTTGTTTTAGCATCGTTTCCGGTTTTTCCTTGCATAAACAAGCACGACCATTTTATTCAGAAATTCCTTTTAGTGTAAAAGTTCAAGAATTCTATTCAATCAAAAGAATGCAAAAAGACTATATAGGGATTTCGCTAAAAAATATATTTTTTTGTTTATTACATATATTTGCGAAAAGTAAATTGAGTATTAAAGCAAGTAACTGTTATAAATATAAAATCTAAAGAATACGTAAATAAAAAGAAAAAATAATAAAGAAATAAAAAATAATTGTGATTAGACGAAAAAATAATCGTGCTTAGGCGGTCCATTTACCATAATATCTTGACAATTTCGAGTTAATATTCAAAAACAAAATGGCTTTTGGAATGAGCTCTAAATATAAGTTTTCCACAGGTTCAGGTCTTGCTTTTAAAACTAATTCTTGACACCTTATTGCTGCAGGAAAATCTCTTCATGTACTCTGGCAAAATGCTTAAATATCTTTATGCTAATTATATATAGAAATTAAATATAACTCATAGATTTATTTACAAATACTTATATTAACTAAAAATATAATGGATACTGACCGTGGAGCAATAACCCGGATGCTACTGACCTATAAAATCAAGCACAATCGAAATTTTTCAGAGGAACTACGAAAGGCTCGAAAGGTTGCTGAGTTCTGTATTAAGCATCAGACTCAAAACCGAAGCCTTAACTCGCCTCCAATACAAAAAGCTATTTCTTCTCTTCCCTCTTCCCCTTCATCCTCGTTCTCTACTTTTTCTGAGTTTTCTCAGGACTTTTCGATTATTTCTTCTGCTCATTCTCTCGGTTCTCTGTCTGCGCCCAATTCACTTTCGGTATCTGGATCTCTTTCACCGGGGGATGTAAAGCATATAGGCTTGAAGTCAGTTATTTCCGGCCAGATTCTCAAAAAATATTCCCGAAACCAGGACTTCAGATCTGCAAAGAATGTGAAATTGATTATTCCTTCTCGAGCAGTCCGTATTGACAGGAAGGAGCGAACCATTACAATTCCCTGTCTGAAACTTTTGCTGAACTATCATTTTTCCAATAACTTTACAAAAATTTCCCAGATAGAAATCGATAATATCTATGCTTATGTAGCAGTCGTCTTCCCGGACGACGAGCTCAAAAATTCAGAGCACTATATAGGAGTTGATCGCAATACTAAGGGACATATTGCAGTTGTAGCGGATCCTGAATCCGGAAAAATCTGGAAGTTAGGAAAAATGCGATACCATACGCATAAAAAATACGAAAACATGAAAAAGCGGCTCTATAATATGGGCAGAAGTAAAGAATTAAAAGCTGTAGAAATTAGGGAAAAAAATATTGTAAAGGACTTGAACCATAAAATCAGCCGAAAGATTGTGGATGTCGCCCTGTACAACGGATGCGGGATCAAACTGGAAAACCTTAAAGGAATACGAAAACTCAATAGCAAGATTGGAGATGCAGGAAAAGGCGAGAAAAATAAAAGCAAAAACAGAATAAGGGAAAAAAATAGAGACAAAAATAGAAGTAAGGAAATTAGCAAAAACTCCCTCAAAAGTAAAAGAACATCTGAAAAACAATCCTGGTCAAGTGAATACTCCCTGAACAGCTGGTCTTTTCAGCAACTTCAGCAATTTATAGAATACAAAGCCAGGCTGCGAGGAGTAGAGGTAGTTTATATCGATCCCCATGCGACTAGCAAAAAATGCAGTCGCTGCGGACATATAGGCAACCGACACAGCAAGCAATTTGAGTGTCCACACTGCGGACACGTTGACCATGCCGATGTCAACGCCGCCTTTAATATAGCGTTGACGCCAAAAGGCAGCGGTCAATTCTCTGCAGAAAGAGATGCAGGGAAAGGGAGCACTGACACCCCTCGACGGGTCCTGGACCGTACCATCCTCAGTAAACGTACAGCCAGAAAAAAAACTTCTCCACAGTTTGCGTGGGAAGTATGTCAGTTTTTAAATTAAGACCTGTTCCGGACTTCTCAAATGTGGGTCTGGTGAAGATATATTTCACATTTCACAATCCATGGACAGAGCAAAAAATAAGAAAAGGGAAATAATCCCTGTCAATTAACTCACATTTTCAGGCAGCTTCGGCTGCTTTTTGAGTTCCATTAATTTTTGTTTCATTAATTTTTGTTCCATTAATTTTTGTTCCATTAATTTTTGTTCCATTAATTTTTGTTCCATTAATTTTTGTTCCATTAATTTTTGTTCCATTAATTTTTGTTCCATTTACAAGTGAAAGTGCTTCACAGGGAATATAGATTTTACCAGTTGCTGGAGCGTAGACGACTATTCCTTCTAACTCATGCGCTACGCCATTCTTGATAAGAATATTCGTGTCCACTGGCAGTTTGGCATCTCCAATTTCCAGCACAGGGTTTGAGGAATTTGTCATATTTAGCAAGTATTCATTTTTATCCAGTTTCCCATCTCCGTTATCTTTGGAGAAAACCTTTCCCACTTCAACAAAGAGATGCGAGTTAGTCTTGTTAAGGTCAAATCCAAGTTCTTTAGCTATGTGTCCTGCAATTTCTGTATTATCAACATGGCCTATTAGATCGTCAGGACCATAAGCCCACAGAGGGACATCGTCTCCAGAATGTCCGTGAGTAGTCCAGCCAATTACTGTGTGATTGCGGCTGATTACCTCGCTAATTGCATAGTCAAGTGAGAGGCCTTCTCCATTGTTGTAAAGTTTAAGAATTTCAGCTATGTCCTCATCAGTAGCATCAATGCCCCACCAGGTTTTTAGCTGTTTTTTGATATTTTCGGATGAAAGATCTGTCCCTATTTCTGTCTCAAGACCTGTGGAACTGAGTTTCATACCCTTTAGAGGAGCAATGACATCTTCTACGGTTGTGGATGTATAATTGGAGTCAGAGTTGCTGCCAATAGTCATGCCGCCTGTATTATGATCCGGGAAAGCCAGGACTAGAGTATGCCCGTCCTTTTTAGCAAAGTCAACTGCAGCCTTAACAGCTTTATCAAAAGCCAGAAAATCGGTTACAGCATAGTTAGGGTCATTGGCGTGGTCTGCCCAGTCAACCTGGCTGCCTTCGACCATTAGAAAGAAACCATTTTTGTTCTGAGATAACAGTTCAATGGATTTATTGGTCATTTCAGAAAGAGAAGGCTGTTCAGGTGCAAGTGAAGAACGATCGATATCCGGCATCATGTGGCTACTGGCAAAAAGACCCCAGACATTGCCAGTGGTCAGGTTCATCATTTTATCTCTGCTGTCAACATACTGGTAGCCTCTGTCAAGAAGTACTTTTGTCAGGTTTTCTCCGTCAGTCCTTTTTCCTCCCTCAGCTACAGGTATAAGATAACTTGACCCGCCACCAAAGACCACATCAATATTCTCATAAACCATCTGTTTCATGATTTCTGTTTCATTATCTCTGTTATCAACGTGAGCAGCAAAAGCTGCAGGTGTGGCATGGCTCACACGGGAGGTTGCTACAAGTCCTGTAGATTTGCCTTCGAGTTTTGAACCTTCAAGCACTGTTGCAAGTGGTCTGTATTGCAATTCTTCAGGTGGGATTTCCAGTGTACTTAAAACAGAACTATTGCTCGGCCCTACGCTTAAAAAACCGTTAGTAGTTTTATATCCCGCAGCAAATGCGGTTGCGGCTGAAGAAGAATCAGTGATGACTGAGTCCGTACTATAAGTAGATACTGTTCCAGTTACCATATTATCAAGCTCGAGAGGCTTTCCGCTATACCAGCGAGCTAAAGTCTCCACACTTTGGGAACAACCATCAGGAATCAGGAAGATCACATTCTTTATTTTATCTTCCGGCGTTATAGGAAATTCGCAGTTAGTAGAGTTTGTGAAATTAACGCTAGAATTCGAACCAAATTGTGCAGCTGCTGCAAAACCAACATTTCCCAGCAGCAAAAGTCCTATTATCGAAATAATTAATAAAGTATCGGTTTCCTTAGTCTCCATAGAATTACCTCAACATTGGGAATAATTTTTAAGTTTATGATTTAACACAATATAAAAAATACAAATCCCAATTTTAAAAAAGAAGCCAGCTGTATTTGAATCTTTCACATATAGAATATATGCAGATTCATACTCAATATTTGTAAAAGGTATCTATGTAACTCTATTTTGCGGTATCAGCTATTTATTAAAATATTTAGGATATATACTCATTTATATACTTGATAGTTCTCCATAAACTGTATACAAAAGAATAATATTACAGTCTAACGAAGCTTCAGTCTGGAATTAAAAAATACAGAGTAGACAACATATCTGAAAAATAGGTTAAATTCCAGACATCATCCTGCTGATCACATTACTTTCAAACCAAAAACCAGAACTTGAGATTCTCTGCAGAGGCAGCTTCTGTAGAACATTATATGGTTGCTTAAAGATATTTTCTATTCAGAGGCAAAGATTTTGGCAAATAAATTTTTGGCAAATACATATATTTTTGGGTAAAATATTTATACATAATTAATAATTATATAGAACATGAAAAAATATATATGAAATGAGCGTTATTACTTAGTAGCGTGGGACCAGAACATACTACAAATAGACCAGAAAACATGCCAACATCTATTAAACCCAAATTTCCTGTGATACTCTCTTTTAAATTGGGTTTTGCCTCTAAATCTCTTCATTCTATTTTTGAAAATATACAACTAATTCGTGTAGAATAGCTTACTTTTACGCAAATTGTTTTTGAAAATATTAAGTTCATAGATAATGGTTTAGAGTAATGGAAGAAAGGTATATACTGGGATTGAAATAAAATGAAAGTCTTACTTTTCATGTGCGGAGAAGGGCTTGGCCACACAAGTCGCTGCCTTGCTTTGGGAAAAGAGTTTCTGACTTCCGGGCACGAGGTATACTTTGGGGCATATGGTTACTCAAAAAAGCTGGTAGAAAAAACAGGGTATCAGGCATATGAGATCCCTCCTGAAATAAGGCTAGCTGGAGAATCCGGAATTTTTGATGTCAAAAAATCCATTAAAGAAACTCTCAAGAGTATTTCCATTTCAGGGTTCAGAAAGCTTCTAAGGTTGATTGAGGAACTCAAACCTGATATTGTACTTTCGGATGGTTACTATACAGGCATCCTTGCTGCGCAGACAAAAAAGATTCCTGTGTATTTTATTGGCCACCAGTTCAATATGGTGGAGTTTTTTCAGAACCAGGATTTTCTGGTAACAGTAGCAGGAAAACTAGTCAAGAGTTTTTACGATTACATCTTCAGAAGCGTAGATGGCATTATTGTGCCTGATTTTCCTCTTCCATACTCTGTAAACAGAAAAAACTTCAATTTTAATAAAAGTATCAATAATACCATTTTTTTCAGCGGTCCCCTTATCCGGTGCAAATATAGCGAAGTCGAATCAAAAACCTTCCAGCACCCAAACGTCCTTTCAACCATCGGTGCTTTCGGATACAGAGCAACCATATTCAGGAGCATACTTGAGGCTGCAAAACTGGATCATACTATCCATTATACCTTTATTTCAGGGCCCGAAATAGATCCCGAACAGTTTTCAAAAATCCCGGAAAATGTCGAGTTTACAGGCTTTACGGAAAATCCTTTTCCTTATTACAGAGGCTCTGACCTGGTAATCACTGCAGGAGGACATGGAACAATCCTTGAAAGCCTTTCTTTCGGACTCCCTGTGCTTTCTTTTCCGGACGAAAAGCACATCGAACAGGAAAATAACGCAACTGTAATTGAAGAAGAGGGATACGGGAAGAGAATGAGCTACCTTGCAGAGCCGGAAACTATTCTTGCCTGTATTAGAGGAATTCTGGAAAAGGAAGAATACTACAAAAAGACCAGAAGATTGAGAGAACTTGCAGAGGAACTTGATGGACCTGCAACTGTAAGAAGATTTCTTGAAGAAAAGGTTAAAGAAAGATTTAATGAAAACAGGAAAAAGAATCGAAAGTGGAAAAATTAGGTCTTGATATAGAAATCCTCTGAAAGAAAGAAGAACGAACATATAGAGAAATTAATGTAAGAGCAGCAAAAAAAGAAAGTGATCTGGAGCAGACCATTTATTTTACGTACTATGAACAGAACAAAAAATAAGCTGATTAGAAACACAGGATTTTTAAGTGATTTTTTTGCAAAAAAGGTATTATTTGGAGGATAACATTTCCCAAGATCTCCAAAAGGAAAATAAAAAACAAAAACTATTGTTTTTGATATTGAGATCAGTAATTTATGAACTTATACTATAGAAAAAACAAAACTATATATATAAAAAATGAGTATCATTGATTAGTAACGTGGGACCAGAACCTATGAACAGACCAGAAATATACGAATAGACAAGAAAAATATGCCTTCACAAGGGACTTAATTAATTATCCCATGTTACTTATTTGGCATGAAAGTACATGTGGGATATCTTCCTCACGTGCTCTTTTCCTCCTTTTTCCTCGTAATTGCAAATATTTCACTCATTATTGTTATCCTTTCATCAACCGATAATATCTCGTTCTCAACAATCTTTGTCTTTTGAGTTTCTCCCTTTTTATATCCAGTTTCATCTTCGTACATCTCATCATTTGTGATAAGATGCCATATTATCGTTGCAATTTTCCTTGCAAGGGCAATAATTGCCTTTGAATGCCCAATTGACTTCTTTTTCCTGTTAAAAAACTCTTTTAACTTGCTATTTTTCGTTTTTGCCGCTGCCTGAGCAATTTGTGTCAAAATCCACCTTGCTTCCTTAGGTCCTCTCTTTGTGATCCTACCGTTGTGGTATTTATCTGCGGATTGGTACACATTAGGAACAAGACCAAGCCAGGACGCAAGTTTATCTCCTGAAGAAAAATCGTTAAAATCCCCAATTTCAGCAATTAGAGTTGCTGCTCCAAGTTTCCCTATACCTGGAACAGACATTAAAATTTCCATTTCGTGCTTATGATTATTATAAGCATAATTGAATATTTCGTTTTCTAAAACTTCTATTTCATCGTCTAGACTCTTTATGAGTTTCAGACAGATCTGAAGCCTGAATGCAGCACTTTGAGAAATTTCGTTATTAAGAACTTCTCGTATCTGATCACTTTTTTTACGAACATTTGGGGAAAGACTTGCTATAATCTGGTCAACGCTCTTACCTGAAGAGATTCCCGATAAGATCATTATACCATTCTTGCCAAATATATCTGTCAGCACATTCTTAAGATTAAACATTTCAGGCGCGAGTATAGCATGTGCTTTGTTTTTTATATCGGTTCTTTTTTGTACAAGGCTATGACGAAGCCTAATGCATGACCTGAATGCTCTATGATCTATTGGGAAAATTCTTGATGGCTGAATCATATTATTCAATGCAAGTTGCGCAATGAATTCTGAATCTAGCTTATCTGTTTTTTTGTGTGTAAAAGCCTTCATATCTCGCGCATTTCCAACTATTACAGGTAGATAATTTATCAATGAATCATGAATCGGAACCCAGAAATCACTGGTTGATTCGCATGCAACAACATTACATTTTTCTGATATTACCCATTTTTTAAAGGTCAAAATGTCATCATCGGTTCTATTAAAACGTTTTTGCTGTTTTTCACCGGATCTGCAGAGGATTGTAGCAATGAAAAAGAGTTTGTGAATGTCTAAACCACAAGCTTTGTTTATAACTTCAATCAAATTAGATCACCCAATTTATTTGGGCAGTGGAATTGCCTCAAAGGCCAATTTGGCATCCGTGATCAAAGTCACATGTGAGCCTTCGATGGCAATTCACTGATTAGTTTTATGACGGTTTTAAAAAACCAAAATAAGTACAACCTTACTGCCCAAGATAATGATGGGATCTATTGTCAAAAAAGGTTGAGTAGAGTACTTTCATTTATTTGTGC
>Ga0183095_11275_pt1 | contig 22839 bp, 21 predicted proteins | sample BioMet4_FD_130346 | JGI IMG/M metagenome (GOLD analysis project Ga0183095, IMG submission 130346) | Microbial communities from bioreactor (seeded with sewage sludge) at LBNL, California, USA - Biofuel metagenome 4 (v2) (version 3) | ecosystem: Engineered > Bioreactor > Anaerobic > Unclassified ...
TGTACTGCGTGTAATCGGCGACCACTTACACTTATCTTTGATCATTTTAGCAGGATACCTGGGTGTTCTTTCAGACCCAACTCGCTCAATCGAATGCAGTTAAGACAAGGGAGTGGCTGACAGTTTTATTTTCGGACGCTGTTACTCCAAAAAGCGTTCGTCAGGCCGGATTACTCCCTTATCTTAAAATAAGTGCAGCGGATCAGCACCTGGCTGGTACTGTCCGACTACACTTACAGCGTACTAAAATGCAGTTCCTCAGGAACTGCATTTTTTGTGTTTCTTCAGTCTTTGGCGCTGACCAGATGGACGCGGAAGCCGGCAATCTCCTCCTGGAAGTAGATCAGCCAGGTGTCGCCGTCGGCGCGCTTCTTGGCGGTATCCCAGTCGAACTGGAAGCCCAGCGACTGGTAGTAGCAGATCGCGCGCTCGGTGCTGGAGACGCTGAGGCCGATGTGGCCGAGCGTGCCTTTTTCATGGCCCGGCTTCATGACCTCGATCAGCGGTGATCCGAAGTAGCTGATGACGTTGTCAAAGGTCGTGCCGAAGCACAGCTTCGCAAAGGAATCCGCGGTGGCTTTCGCCTGCTCCTCGCTGGAAGCATTGAGGCCGGCATGGGACAGGGTGACATGCAGCATGTCGATGACCGTGCGCCGGGTCAGATCCTCGATGCGCTTGTGGTTCTCCGTGGCCATCGCTTCCGGATCGATCATCCAGGAAGCGGAGACGGCGGCAACCGCCGGCTCGCGGATATAGGCCTCGAGATTGTTCTGATGGACGCCGGCAGGCAGGAACTTCAGGTCCGGATATTTCTCGGACAGCTCATGGATCTTGGCCAGGCCGCCCAGCTGTTCGCTCGGGAACCATTTGACCAGATGGATGCCTTCGGCCAGGATCGCTTCGATCTTGTCCGCGGAGGAGATGGCCGGGATGACGGGCAGTCCCTGTTCGCGGGCATACTGGGTGATGGCGCTGTCAAAGCCGCTGGTCACCAGGAACTCGGCATTGGCGCCCGCGGCCGCTTCCGCCTGACGGACGGAGGAGACGGCGGCGCCGACGATCATGTCCGGGCAGGCCAGCTTCATGGAGGTGATGGTATCCGCCGTGGAGGGGGAGCGGAAGATGATCTCCGCGCAGGGCAGACCGCCCCGGCACAGGGCCTTCGCCAGCGGCGCGGCCAGTTCCTCCTGGTAGATCGAGACGGACGGCAGCAGGCCGATCCGGTGAATTTCATGCAGTGTATCAGTCATAGTGTTCTCTCTTTCTGTATTGAGTGTAGTCTTCCTGTCCCGGCATGTCAAAGCTTCTTGCGGCAGGCGGAAGAAAGCGCGCCGCCAGCGGCTTTTTGCGCCGGGAGCGCATTGCCTATCCCCGGTCATGATGCTATAATATGCACGAATTAATGGAGGGTTGACAGCATGGGACTGAAAGACAAGCTTCTTGGCTTCGTCGCACCCGTCGATGATGACGAAGAGGAAGACGACGAGGACGAAACGGAAGAACTTCAATACAAGCAGAGTGAGACCAAGGACCTGAGCCACGGATACGAGAATCCGAAGACCAAGGTCAAGGCCGTGCCGACCGACACGAAGATGGTTCTGTTCGAGCCGCGCAGCTTTGAAGAGGCCGAGGAGATCGCCCGGCATCTGAAGAGCAGAAGAGCCGCCGTCGTCAATCTGCACCGTCTGCAGAGAGACTATGCGCAGCGCACGATCGACTTCCTGACCGGCGTCGTGTTCGCACTGGACGGCACCATTCAGAAGATCGGCCACAACGTGATCCTGTGCACACCGCGCAGCATCGGCGTGGACGGCTCCATCTCTCTGGACAACGATGACGACTAGTCCGCACGCGGACCTGATTGCCAGACTGCAGGATCTCAAGCGTCAGAGCATCGCCCGCGGCAGGACGACGGCATCCTTCTTCCTCGATGAAGAGGAACAGGCCGCTGCCCGCACGGTCTTTCCGGAATCCGCGGATGTCGTTTATGACGGCGGCTATCCGGGCGCACGCAAGAAGCGAGTCATTTTCCGCAATGCGGAGAATGACTTTTCTGTTGACACCGTCTGCCTGCAGGCGATGGTGGACCAGCGTTTCCGTGCCATCGGCCACCGCGACATTCTGGGAGCGCTGATGAGCCTGCAGATCGACCGCCACAGCTTCGGCGACTTCTGGGTGGAAGAGGGCCGCTGCATCTTTCTGTATACCAGCGCCGCCATGGGCCGCTTCCTGAAAGACCAGCTGACCCGGATCGGATCGCTCAGCGTGCAGTTTTCTGAGACGGACGAACGGCCGGTGCAGGTCTTTCATACCCGCAGGTTCGAGGAGGTCATCGCCAGTGAACGGGCGGATGCGATCGTCGCCTGCCTGGCTCATCTGAGCCGCGCGGAAGCCCAGCGGATGATCCGTTCCGGGCTCGTCCGGAAGGACCATATCGCGCTTGAGAAAGCAGATGAACTATGCAATAATGGTTGTACGATTTCGATTCGGGGATGCGGCCGCTTCACGTATCTGGGCGTACTGCACAAGACCCGGAAAGACAGGATCGTTGCGGAATTTCTGCAGGATCTCTGAGGGGAAAGGGGGAGCGGAGATTGACAGCGCCTAGACCGACATTTCGGGTCATGAAAAACGGATATGACCGCTTTGCGGTGGACGATGCCGTCGAACGCTACGCCGCCCAGGTCGATGCCCTTCAGAAGAAGCTGGCCCTCTACGAAGAGCAGATGGATGCGACCAACAGCCAGTTGAACGACCTCAAGGCCAAGTACCAGGAGGTCATCGCCGGCATGGATGCGAAGCAGCAGGCGGCGGATGAGATCGCACGGCTCTCCCTCCGGGAAGCCAACCAGATCATCGACACCGCGCAGAAGAATGCGGACAGCATCGTGCGGGAAGCACTCTCGACGGCCAGGCTGATCCTGACGGATCTGTCGCGTCTGTACAGCGACGCCGGCAGTGTGAAGGGCAGCATGCAGAAACAGCTGGAGGATCTGATCCAGGATCTCGACAAGTTCCAGATGCCGAAGATGCCGGACATGCGCTGGCTGAATGAAGCAGAACAGAAAATGCGTTGATCAAGACACGCCGGACAATCGCAAATGAAGAGAGCCTGCGGATGGTGCAAGCAGGATGCGCGAGAAGGCCGGATATCACTTGGGAGCAATCGTCGATCCCGCGTTAAGGGAACAAGAGGGCATGGGGATTCCCATGAACTAAGGTGGTACCGCGTGAAAGCGTCCTTAGACAAGGGACGCTTTTTCTATAAGCGCAGAAGGAGAAGAACATGAACTACAAGGACACGCTGCTGATGCCGAAAACGGACTTAGAGATGCGGGGCAATCTCGCCAAGAAGGAACCGGGCATCCTCAAGAAATGGGAAGACGACAATCACTACCAGAAGCTGCTGAAGCATCACGAAGGCCAGCAGAGCTATGTGCTGCACGACGGGCCGCCGTATGCGAACTATGATCTGCACGCCGGCACGGCCATGAACCGCTGCATCAAGGACATCATCGTCCGCAGCCATGCCATGAACGGATACTATACGCCGTTCTTCCCGGGCTGGGACACCCACGGCCTGCCGATCGAGAACGCGATCCAGAAGTCCGGCGTCGACCGCAAGTCCATGCCGGCCAGCGAGTTCCGCAAGAAGTGCGAGGAATACGCGAAGAAGCAGATCGCTATCCAGATGGAGACCGAGAAGCGCCTGGGCGAGATCGCCGACTATGAACATCCCTACATCACCCTGGACCGCCACTTTGAAGCCCGTCAGATCCGCTCCTTTGAGAAGATGGCGCTGGAAGGACTGATCTTCCAGGGCCTGAAGCCGATCTACTGGTCGCCGTACAACGAGACGGCCATCGCCGACTCCGAGATCATCTACATGGACAAGAAGGATCCGACCATCTATGTCATGTTCCCGGTCGTTGACGGCAAGGGCGTGCTGGACAGCCAGGACAAGTTCGTCATCTGGACGACCACGCCGTGGACCATCCCGGCCAACCTGGCGATCTGCCTGAACCCGGATCTGGTCTACGCGGAAGTGCAGACCGAGAAGGGCAGGCTGATCGTGCTGGAGAACCTCGTCGACAGCCTGATGGGCAAGTTCCACCTGACCAACCAGGGCGTGCTGCGCACGTTCAAGGGCAGAGAGCTCGAATACATCACCACCCAGCATCCGCTGTATGACCGCACCAGCGTCGTCATCCTGGGCGGACATGTCACCGGTGAAGACGGCACCGGCTGCGTCCACACGGCGCCGGGCCATGGCCTGGACGACTTCATCGTCGGCCAGAAGTACCATCTGCCGGCCTTCTGCCCGGTCGATGAGAAGGGATGCATGATGAAGGAGGCCGGTCCGGAACTGGAAGGCCTGTTCGTCGATGACGCCACCAAGAAAGTCATCACGATGCTGAATGAGAAGGGCGTGCTGCTGGCCGTGGAGAATATCGTCCACAGCTATCCGCATGACGACCGCCTCAAGAAGCCGATCATCTTCCGCGCCACCGTGCAGTGGTTCTGCAGCATTGAGAAGATCCGCCAGCAGCTGCTGGACCAGATCAAGAACGTCAAATGGGAGAATGACTGGGGCGAGGTCCGCCTCTACAACATGATCCATGACCGCGGCGACTGGTGCATCTCGCGCCAGCGTCTGTGGGGCGTGCCGATCCCCATCTTCTACAACGAGGACAACTCGCCGATCATGGAGAAGGAAGTGTTTGACCATGTCGCCGACCTGGTCGACCAGTACGGTTCCAACGTCTGGTTTGAGCGCGAGGCGAAGGATCTGCTTCCGGACGGCTATACGAATCCGAAGTCTCCGAACGGCAGGTTCCGCAAGGAGAAGGACATCATGGACGTCTGGTTTGATTCCGGCTCCAGCTCCAATGAACTGGAGGCCAGAGGCCTGAGCTATCCGGCCGACCTGTACTTTGAAGGCTCCGACCAGTACCGCGGCTGGTTCAACTCCTCGCTGATCATCGGCACCGCGACCCACGGGCAGGCGCCGTACAAGAGCGTCCTGTCGCACGGCTATGTCTGCGACTCCAAGGGCGAGAAGATGTCGAAGTCGCTGGGCAACGGCATCAACCCGAAGGACATCATCAACACCAGCGGCGCGGATATCTTCCGGCTCTGGGCGATGATCTCCGACTTCAAGCAGGACGTGCGCATCGGCCCGGACAACATCAAGCAGGTCTCCGAGCAGTACCGCAAGATCCGCAACACCTTCCGCTTCCTGCTGGGCAACCTCGACAAGGCGGACTTTGACCCGAAGAAGGACATGGTCCCCTATGAGAAGCTGGCGATGGCGGACAGGCACATCATGGTGCTGCTGGATGAGGCGGCGGAAAAGGTCGCGGAAGACTACATGCACTTTGACTTCCTGGCGGCCAGTTCGCTGCTGATGAACATCATGACCAATGAGCTGAGCTCCTATTACTGCGACTTCGCCAAGGACATCCTGTACTGCGATGACAAGAACGATCCGAGAAGACGCCAGATCCAGACGGTGTTCTGGCATGCGGTGGATGATCTGGTCCGCCTCTGGGCGCCGTGCCTGGCTTACACCTGCGATGAAGTCTGGAGCTTCTTCAGCGATGACAGCGAGACTTCCGTCCACTACACGGAATTCCCGAAGCCGCAGCACTATGCGGACGCGGAACAGGTCAAGGCGGACTTCACGAAGCTGATGGAGATCCGCGCCGATATCCTGAAGGCACTCGAAGAGAAGCGCGCCGACAAGACCATCGCCGCCAACCTGGAAGCCTGGGTCAAGCTCAAGGCTCCGCAGGCGGAGATCGACCTGATGAAGGCGGATCTCGACAATCCGGCGCAGTGGCTGATCGTCTCCAAGTTCACGATGGAGCCGGCTGAGCAGCGCAGCGTCGAAGTGCTGAAGGCGCCGGGCGTCAAGTGCCCGCGCTGCTGGAACTACACCGAGGAGCCGGATGCGGACGGAATGTGCCCGCGCTGCCACCACGTTCTGAACAAGTAAACCGATTGCAAGAAATTCAGATCCGGCAGGGTATCATTCTGCCGGATCTTTTCTTCTCTGCGGCATGGCTCTGTCATTGTGACACAATATGAGGTATGATTCAGCCACAGGGGGCAGCTGCTGATGAAAATTATTCCGATTCGAGACCTGAAGAATACGACGAATGTGGAACGTCTCTGCGCCGAAGAAAACGGCCCGGTTTTTGTGACGAAGAATGGTTATGGCAGACTGGTTGTCATGGATATTGAATACTATGAACGCACGATGCGGAAAAAAGACGAGGCAGCGGCAGTCATCAAAGGAATGGATGATGTGAAGGCAGGCCGTACGGTGGATGGAGACACTGCCATCCGTAAAATCAGAAACCGGCATGCAGTTTAAAATGATCAAGTGCTGTTAAACGGGAATTCCTGCCTGTATCAGGCGGGGATTCTTATTGTTCCTTCAGCCGCAGGGAACGGATGCTTGCGTCGAAGAGGGGATGCATCTGACCCGCCAGATCCGCCCGGACCACGAAGCTGACCGTGCCCAGCAGACTGCGGTTCATCAGGATGACGGTCCACGCACGTTCGGGCGTGTCGCCGATGCTGTAGGTGTATTCCAGAATATAGCAGGGCAGCGGACCGCTGTCCTGTCTGGTCAGGGCGATTTCCCGATAATGGGGAATGGTCTTCTTCAGGTGGGCGTGCGTATTTCTGGCGCAGATGTTCAGCAGGATCCACGGCAGCACTTTTTTGTATTCCGAGGAGATCATCGCATGATTCTCCTTGTTCCAGACCGCCCACTGGCGGGGATTCTTCGTTTTGAAAAAGGCCTTGAACTCTTCCTCCGTCAGTTCCCGGAAGCCTTCCGGCACATTCATGCGGATATCCGCAAACAGCGTCTTTGTGTTTTCTGCCATCAATGTTCTTCTTTCTTCCGTCTATTGATGAACCGTAGTCCCGGCATCGGCGGCATCCAGGATCTGCTGCGGGTATTCCAGTCTGCACAGGACCGGATAATGGTCGGACGGATAGAGGCCTTCGTAACGCCCGTGCAGCACCTCGGTGCGGATGACATGCAGCTGCGGGCTGACCAGGATCTGGTCGATCGGCTGGCCGAGATGGAAGGGGTCGTGCAGAGGGATGCGCATCGTATTGCCCGGATCCTGGCGGTAGGCGCTCTTGAGATGGAGCGGACTGTACGCCGCCGTGATCTCCTGCAGGGCGCGGCTCTTCAGCGTCGTGTTGAAGTCGCCGGTCAGAATGAGAAAGCGGCCTTCCTGATAGCCGTGCAGGCAGGCGCCCAGGATATCGGCCTGCCGGGAACGCACGAAGGGAAACATGTGGTCGAGATGGGTGTTGGCGAAGGTGAAGCGGACATGGCTTCTGACATCCTCCAGCACCGCTGCGCTCACGATACGCGGGTAGATGGACCAGGCCAGCTGCGATCCGGCATGCTCCGGCTGATCGGACAGCCAGAAGGTGGCTTCTTTCTGAAGATGGAAGCGGTCTTTTTTAAACAGGATGCAGGAACGTTCGTCCGCAATCAGGGAATGGCGGGCCTTGCCGTAGATCTCATAGGCATCGCTCAGCGCGCTGAACTGCGGCAGCATGGCTGCGGTCAGCTCCTGCACACCGATCAGGTCCGGATCCGCCTGGCGGATTGCGGCCAGCACCGCCCTGCTGCGGCGGGACCAGCGCAGATCGCCGGTATCCAGCGGCGAGCCGCTCTTGAGATTGAAGGTCATGACAGTATAGATGGGCATACGAACATTATACGCGCACGCCGAAAAGAAAACCCGGCATCCGTTGTGGAATGCCGGGCATTGCATTTGATTACTTCAGCTTCAGCTTGTGGACCTGTTCCCACGGCAGATACGGCTTGCCGAAGTGGCCGTAGTTCGTGGTCTTGGTGTAGATCGGCTTTCTCAGATCGAGCTCCTTGATGATGTTGGAGACGGAGAAGTCGAAGTTCTTGTTGATGATGTCGATCAGCTCATCGTCCGTATACATGCTGGTGCCGAAGGTCTGGATGTTGATGGACAGCGGACGCGGCTCGCCGATGGCGTAGGACAGCTGCAGCTGGCACTTGCGGCACAGCTTGTTGGCAACCAGGTTTTTGCAGACGTAGCGGGCATAGTACGCGGCTGAACGGTCGACCTTGGTCGGATCCTTGGAAGAGAAACAGCCGCCGCCGATCGGCGCGTATCCGCCGTAGGAGTCGACGACGATCTTTCTGCCGGTGGTTCCGGAATCGCCCCAGCTGCCGCCGAGGATGAAGGAGCCGGACGGATTGACCAGGATCTTGGTCTTCTTGTCGAGCAGCTTCGGATCAATGACCGGCTTGATGACCTTGTCGATGATCAGCTTGCGCAGCTGCTTCTGGGTGATGTCCTTGGTGTGCTGGGTGGAGACGACAATCGTATCCACGCGGGTGACGACGCCGTCGTCATACTGGGCGGTGACCTGCGTCTTGCCGTCCGGTCTCAGGCGCTTGTCCTGTCTGCGGACCTCTTCCAGCTTCTTGGCCAGCATATGCGCGCAGTCGATGGCGAAGGGCATGAAGCTCTTGGACTCGTTGCAGGCATAGCCGAACATGATGCCCTGGTCGCCGGCGGACAGTTCCTTGTCGTTGACGGCATTGTTGATCTCCGCGGACTGCTTGTTGACCTTGATCGTGACGTTGTACTTCTCCGTGTAGCCGATGTCCTTGAGGACCTTCTTGGCGATGCCCTCATAGTCGATCTTCGCCTTGGTTCCGGCTTCGCCGTAGACCAGGATCAGGTCGTCCTTGATGGTCGCTTCCACAGCCATGTGGCTCTGCGGATCCTGGCGGATGGCCTCGTCCAGGATGGAGTCTGCGATCAGGTCGCAGATTTTGTCAGGATGTCCGCTCGTGACGGACTCGGATGTAAAGAATGTTCTTGCCATAAAAAAATCTCCCTTCTTGTTTTGTCTTTTTCGAACGAAACTTGAGAAAGAGATTCTGTTTTCTCTTTCTGTTTTATCGCTGTCAGCTTTACCACCTTCCGTGCCATTTCTCGGTACGCAGGTTGGTATGGGATCAACGAGCTGACTCTCTCCCCCATTCTTGATAAAAAAGACAACATTATTCTGTCATCCGGGCTGTTCAGTGTCAACGGATTGCGGTATACAGATTGGGTTTTCTGTCGTTTATGGTATAATAAATCCACATTCCTGCAGAACAATGAAAATCAACTGGAAAGAACAGACAAAAGACAACATTCTGGCCTATACGGTCTCGGGCATCCTCATTCTGCTCGTCTATTTTCTGTTCAGCCGCTGGTCCGTTGTCGGTTCCTTCTTCAGCAAGGTCTGGAAGGATCTGATGCCTTTTGTATGGGGCTTCGCAATCGCCTTCATCCTGCTGCCGATGCGTCATGTCGTTGAAGACAAGTGGCTGAAGAATGTGAACTGGAAGCCGCGTGTCAAGCGCAATGTGGCAGTGACCGTCTCCATGGTCGTCCTGCTGCTGATCCTGGCCAGCTTCTTCGCCGTGCTGATTCCGCAGCTGTCCAGCAGCATCTCCACGCTGGCCGCCAACATGGGCAGTTATCTGGAAAGCGCCAGCAGCTACATGGAAGGGCTGTCCAAGCAGTATCCCCAGTACGCGGGCGTCTTCGGAGCGATGGGCACCAGCTTCACGGATTTCCTGAGCTCGCTGGGCACCAGCGCCACGTCCATCGTGACCAAGCTCGTGACCTATTCCATCTCCATGGTCACCGGTCTCTTCAGCTTCCTGATCGGACTGATCGTGGCAATCTACATGCTGCTGGACCAGGAGAAGTTCAAGCGCCAGGCCGTCAAGATGTTCTATGCGCTTCTGCCCCGGCCCCGCGCGGAATACTGGTTCTCCGTCGGCCGTCTGACCTCGCACATGTTCAACCGCTTCATCTTTGGCAAGGCCCTGGATTCCTTCATCATCGGCATCGCCTGCTGGATCTGCTGCGCCATCATGCGCATCCCTTACAGCCCGCTGATCGCCTTCATCGTCGGCCTGACCAACATGATCCCGGTTTTCGGTCCGTTCATCGGCGCCATTCCCTGCATCCTGATCCTGCTGTTCATCAATCCGGTCAGCGCCGTGGAGTTCGCGGTGTTCATCCTGATTCTCCAGCAGATCGACGGCAACATTCTGGGTCCGTACATCCTCGGCGACTCGATGGGCCTGCCGACGCTGTGGGTGATGTTCGCCATCATCCTGGGCGGCTCGATGTTCGGCGTGCTGGGCATGTTCATCGGCGTCCCGGTCTTCTCGGTCATCTACGTGCAGGTGCGCCAGCTGGTCAACGACCGCCTGGGTGCGAAGCATATCAGCGTCAAGTAATCCAGATTCCTGGAACACATGAAAACGTCTGCCCCGGAGGAGGGACAGACGTTTTCGATGCATGCATCCATATCGCGGATCAGAGGGAGAACAGCATCTCCTGATAACCCGGAATATGATAGTACTCACTGCTGGCATAGGCCTCATACTCATCAATGTATCGGCGGACTTCCAGCATCGCCGGGCAGATCTCATGGTAGATGCGCACGCCGGCGTCGTAGGAATCACGGTCCGTGAGGACATCCTTCATGATCTTCTCAAGATCCTTGACCGCCTTGTCGGTGCCGCTGATCTCGGTCTCCAGTCGCTTGACGCTCTCGGCAAGGAACTTCGGGCAGTCTTTGCCGGCGGCCGCGGCAGACTGGCTGTAGAAGGCCAGCTCGTGCGTCATGGCCGGCAGCACCTGCTTGCGCACCATCATCAGCAGGGTGCGGGCTTCGATCTCCACCGTGTTGTCATACTGCTCGGCCAGGATGGCGCCTCTGGACAGCAGTTCCTTTTCCGTGTAGACGCCCAGCGTGGTGAACAGCTTGACGGTCTTGGGATCCTTGAGGACAGCCGTCGATTCGATGAAGGACTTGACGTTGGGCAGGCCTCTGCGCTCGGCTTCCTTGACCCACTCTTCGGAATAGCCGTCGCCGGAGAACATGATGCGCTTGTGGTCATGGATGATCTTCTTGCAGATCTCCAGAGCCTTGGTGCGCACATCCTGCAGATATTTGATGCCGTCCAGCTGCTCGGCGATCTCATTCAGGGATTCCGCCATGATGGAGTTCAGGACGATGTTGGGCAGGGCGGCCGACAGGCTGCTGCCCAGCATGCGGAATTCAAACTTGTTGCCGGTGAAGGCCACCGGGCTGGTGCGGTTGCGGTCCGTGTTGTCGCGCGGGATATAGGAGAGGCCGCTGACCGGACTGAATTCCTTCTTGACATCCGCATCTTCCGCAGCCGTCTTGCCCGGCTTGTACAGGCCGTACAGGACGTCTTCGATGTAGCTGCCCAGATAGATGGAGATGATGGCCGGAGGCGCTTCGTTGGCACCCAGACGGTGGTCATTGCCCGCTCCCGAGGAGCTCATGCGCAGCAGCAGGGGATGCTCATCGACCGCCTTCAGGAAGGCGCAGATGAAGACCAGGAAGCGGATGTTCTCGGCCGGCTTTTCGCCCGGGGAGAACAGGTTCTGGCCGTCGCTGGTCTGAATCGACCAGTTGTTGTGCTTGCCGCTGCCGTTGATGCCGGCGAACGGCTTCTCATGCAGCAGGCAGGCCAGGCCGTGCTTCTCGGCGGTCTTCTTCAGAATATCCATGGTCAGCTGGTTCTGGTCGACGGCGATGTTGGCGCTGGAGTAGACCGGCGCCAGCTCGAACTGGCCCGGGGCGACTTCATTGTGCTCCGCCTTGGCATAGATGCCCAGCTTCCAGAGCTCGTGGTCGACGTCCTTCATGAAGGCGCTGACCCGGGTCGGAATGGAACCGAAGTAGTGGTCGCCCAGCTCCTGGCCCTTGGTGGCCGGCGCGCCGAACAGCGTGCGTCCGCACAGGTTCAGGTCGCTGCGGGCGTCATAATACTTGCGGTCCACGAGGAAGTATTCCTGTTCCAGGCCGACCACCGGCGTGCAGTAGGTGACCTTGCTGTCGCCGAACAGGTTGACGATGCGGGTGCTGGCTTTGGAAACGGCTTCAATGGACTTCAGCAGCGGTTCCTTCTTGTCGAGGGATTCACCGTTGTAGGAAACGAAGATGGTCGGGATGCAGAGCACGCCATCGCGGATGAAGACCGGCGAGGTGACGTCCCAGTAGGTGTAGCCGCGGGCTTCGAAGGTGGCCCGCAGACCGCCGCTCGGGAAGCTCGATGCATCCGGCTCGCCCTTGATCAGCGATTTGCCGGAAAAGCGCAGCAGGGGTTCGCCGTTGGGTCCCGGGTTGACGAAGGAATCATGCTTCTCGGCTGTGGAGCCGGTCATCGGCTGGAACCAGTGGGTGAAATGCGTGGCGCCGTTTTCGAGCGCCCAGGTCTTCATGGCAAAGGCGATGGCGTCCGCCGTCGGCCTGTCCAGCGTGCCGGTCTTTGCGACCGTGTTCTTCCAGCACTGGTAGACGGGATTGGGCAGCCGGTCCGCCATTTCCTTTTCACCGAATACCATCGAACCGAAATCTGAGAATGGAGCTTCCATACGATTGCCTCCCTGATTGATATGCTATCGTTTTAGACCTTTCAGCCGGCTTATGTCAACTGAAATTTCAGAAAAACATCCAAAAATCAAAAAATATTCTGCAAAATGGCAGAATAATTTCAGAAAAACAGCAAAATATTGAAAATTATAGAACTGCATTCCGGAATTTTCTGCACAAATCCCCGAAAGATATAAAAAAACCGTACTCAATAGTAGGAGTACGGGGCGAAACTGGTATCGAGCTTGACGCTCTTCACTTCGGGAACCTCATCGATCAGGATGGCCTGAATGCCGTCAGTCAGCGTGGAATCGATCGACATGCATCCGGCGCAGGCTCCCATCATGCGCACGGTCACGACGCCGTCCTGGTAATCGACCAGCTGGACGTCGCCGCCGTCATGCTGAATGTACGGCCGGATCTTGTCGATGGTGCGCTCGATGCGCTCCAACAGATCCGCCTGTACGGGATCGGCCGCCTTGAGCTCTTCCGGCCTGGCGGCTTCCGGCGTGGAATTCTCCGCCGCTGCTGTGTTCTTCATTTCTTCCATATCTCTGCTGCGCCTCTTTCAGAATGCTACAGTCCGAAGTGGAACACCAGCGCGACGATGACGCCAAGCACCATGCCGCCGATGATCTCCACCCACTTGTGCCCGAGAACATCCTTGATCTTGATCTTATAGATCGGATTGTCGAACTCGGTCTTCAGCTGGTTCTGTACATCCTTGACCAATTGTTGCGTAATTTTGATGTTTTGTCCACTGTAATACCTCACGTTGGCGGCGTCGTAGATGACGATCGTCGCAAAGGACAGTGTGACCGCGAACAGCGGGGAAGTGAAGCGTTCCTGCAGGCCGACGGACAGTGCCAGGGCGGTGACCATGGCGGAGTGCGAACTCGGGAAACCGCCGCTGTCATGGATCAGTTCCCAGTTCCACTGACCGTGGGCAATCTTGTAGCACAGCGGCTTCAGCAGCTGGGCCAGAGTGGCGGAAAGAATGGCGGACCAGAATGGATACATCGTCTTCAGCGGCATCGGTCTTACCTCGTGTCCAAAGTATACCACAGTTACCATCCTGTGTTACAATGGGCAAGGAAACGGAAACGAGCAGAATGGCATATCGCATTGGACAGATTGTGGAAGGGAAAATCACCGGAATTCAGCCCTACGGAGCGTTCGTGAGCCTGGATCATCACACGAGCGGACTCATCCACATCTCCGAGATCAGTGACGGTTATGTACGCGATGTCGGCGAATATGTGCACGTCGGCGACACCGTCTCAGTGAAGATCATTGATTTCGATGCGAAGACCAGTCAGGCCAGGCTGTCGCTGAAGGCGCTGAGGCATACGCATGTGCGCAGCCAGTACCGCCCGATGGGACGAAAAGGCTCGCTGCCGGTCATGAAAATCGGGTTCCGCTCCATCGCGGAGAAACTGCCGCAGTGGATCCGGGAAGCCCAGGAGGAGAAAACCCATGAAGTTTGATGCATCCCACGGTCTTTTCAATGAAGACATCGAATCGTATCAGAAGGAAGTCACCCGCATTCACAAGATGATCCATGACAGAACCGGCAAAGGAGCGGATTTCCTCGGCTGGGTCGAATGGCCGGTCAATTACGACAAGGCGGAGTTCGAGCGCATCATCGATGTCGCCGCCAAAGTCAAGGACAAGGCGGAGGTGCTGCTGGTCTGCGGCATCGGCGGCAGCTATCTGGGCGCCCGCGCCGGCATTGAGATGGTGCAGGGCCTATACCCGCAGAACCATACGGAAGTCATCTTCATCGGCAATACGTTCTCTTCCACCTACTTCAAGCAGGTCGAGGATCATATCCAGGACAAAAGCGTCGTCCTGAACGTCATCTCCAAGAGCGGCACCACCACGGAGACCGCGCTGGCCTTCCGCATGCTGAAGCAGATGATGGAGAAGAAGTACGGCAAAGAGGAATGCCGGAGCCGCATCATCGCCACCACGGACAAAGCCCGCGGGACCCTGAAGGAGCTGGCGGACCGGGAAGGCTATGAGACCTTCGTCATTCCGGATGATATCGGCGGCCGCTATTCCGTCATCACGCCGGTCGGCCTGGTGCCGATGGCAATCATGGGTCTGGACATCCGCAAGATCATGACCGGACTCTTGGAAGCGTACAACGATCTGAACACGGATGACCTCAAGGCCAATCCGGCTTACCGCTATGGCGTCGCCCGCCGCATCGAGCAGAACGCCGGCAAGAGCGCCGAGATGCTGGTCACCTACGAGCCGCAGCTGAGAAGCCTGGGCGAGTGGTGGAAGCAGCTGTTCGGCGAGTCCGAAGGCAAGGACGGCAAGGGCATCCTGCCGTGCTCCGCAACCTTCTCGACCGATCTGCACAGCCTGGGCCAGTTCATCCAGGAAGGCAACAAGGTGCTGTTTGAGACCATCCTGACCGTCGACAATCCGACCCTGGACGGCACGGTGCCGATGGACGACAAGAATGAGGACAACATGAACTATCTGGCCGGCAAGAGCCTGGACTGGGTCAACAAGATGGCCTGCCAGGGCACGCTGGAAGCGCATGTGGAAAGCGGCAAGGTTCCGAACCTGGTCATCAGCATCGCCGACATGAAGGAGGAGTCCTTCGGATATCTGTGCTACTTCATGTTCCTGGCCTGCGCGATGAGCTGCTACATGCTCGACATCAACCCGTTCAACCAGCCGGGCGTCGAGATCTACAAGAAGAACATGTTCCGTCTGCTCGGCAAGCCGGGCGCGGCCAAGTAGGCATTCTTTCTTCCATATACAATGCAGAGCTTCCGGAGAAATCCGGAAGCTCTTTCTTGTACAGCCGGGAAAAAGGAAAGGGATATAATAGAACGCATGGAACAGATCGATTCGAAACAGTACAGCCGCATGACGAAGACGCCGGTGCTCCAGCTGATCCTGCAGCTGGGCATCCCGACGGTCGTCAGCATGCTGGTGACCAATATCTACAACATGGCGGATACCTATTTCGTCGGTACGATCGGCACCAGCGCCAGCGGCGCCACCGGCATCGTCTTCGGCCTGATGGCGATCCTGCAGGCCTTCGGCTTCATGTTCGGCCACGGCGCCGGCAGCAACATCTCGCGCAAGCTGGGCGCCGGGGAGATCGATGACGCCCGCATGTTCGCGTCCACCGGCTTCTTCTATTCCATCTACTGCGGCATCGCGGTCATGGTGCTGGGCCTGCTGTTTCTGGACCCGCTGTGCCGAATCCTGGGCAGCACGGATACCATTCTTCCCTATGCCCGCATCTATGCGTTCTACATCCTGCTCGCCGGACCGGCCATGACCTGCAGCTGTGTCATGAACAACATTCTGCGCTATGAGGGCAAGGCCGTCTATGCGATGTTCGGACTGACCGCCGGCGGCATCCTCAACATCTTCGGCGACGCGCTGTTCCTGCATCTGGGCATGGGCATCGCCGGCGCCGGACTGTCGACGACCATTTCCCAGTACATCAGCATGTTCATCCTGCTGCTGCCGTACCTGCAGGGAAAGACCCAGAGCCGGCTGGGGCTGCGCTATGTAACCCATAACCTTTCCGATCTCACCAACATCATCTCCGTCGGCATGCCGTCGATGGCCCGCCAGAGCCTGACCTCGCTGTCGACGATGGTGCTGAACCTGTGCGCCGGCGGCTACGGCGATGCGGCGGTCGCGGCATTGTCCATCGTCGCCCGCATCTGCAACTTCCTGTTCTGCGTGGCGATCGGCATCGGCCAGGGCTTCCAGCCGATCTCCGCGTTCAACTACGGCGCCGGCATCTATTCCCGCGTCAGGTCCGCCTTTGACATCGCCATGATCTTCGGCACCGGCCTGATGATCCTGACCGCAATCTATGGATACTTCAACGCCGGCAGCCTGGTGGCGCTGTTCCGGGATGATCCCGCCGTCATTGAGATCGGCACCCGGGCCATGCGCTGGCAGTGCATCTCCCTGGTTCTGCTGCCGCTGGCCATGTACGGCAACATGCTGTTCCAGTCCGTCGGCATCGGCAGAACGGCAACTCTGCTGGCCTGCCTCAGAAGCGGGATCTGCCTGATCCCGATCATCCTGATCTTCAATGCGCTGTGGGGTCTTGCCGGACTGGAATCCGCGCAGGCGCTCAGCGACGTGCTGTCCGGAATCATCACCATCCCGTTTGTCGTCAGTTTCTTCCGCGAGCTGCCGCCCGACCGGTTTACTATTTTGCAATAATAAGGCATTTGAAAAGTGAATAATTCGATTCATAATTATTGTTATAAACGTTAATTTAATTATTTGTCTAAAGGCACAAGCGTAATAAAGTTTCACACAATCCGTAAAATAATTACGGTTTATGATGACGATTACTATGCCGACTGATATACTAAATTATGGGAGGTGATATCATGCTAGAAAAATTTGAAGTAACAGGGTTTAAGAATTTTGAAAATACTCTTTGTTTAGATTTTTCAGATATTCGAGACTATAAATTCAATTATCGCTGTCTGGCAAATGGACTTCTCAGTAAGATTATTGTATATGGAAAAAATTCAGTCGGAAAATCAAATCTTGGTCTTGCTATATTTGATATTGTTGCTCATTTGACAACAAATCATGTTGGCCCTGGTTTATATGGATATTATCTGAACGTTAATAACAAGGCTGGATATGCAGAGTTTCATTATGTTTTTTTATTTCCTGAAGGCAAAGTCGACTATCGTTATCGAAAAAATGATAAGCAGATTCTGACATATGAATGGGTTTCGATTAATGGAAAGAAACTCTTTTCCTATGATTACGAGGATGGAAAAGGGGATTTAAGTGGTTTGAAAGCCTTAATTCCAACATTGAATCTTTCTTTTCGAGGATCTGATTCCATCTTGAAGTTCGCTATTGCAAACTCAAGACTAGTTGAGAATCATCCTTTGTACCAGATGCAACGTTTTGTGTCACATATGCTATGGTTCCGCAGTCTAGATGAGAATCGTTATATCGGGTATAAAGCGGACAGTAAAGATTATTATGATTTTATTTTTAGAAACAACAAACTTTCAGAATTAGAGGCTTTTCTTCGAAAAGCTGGACTTCAAGAACATCTAATTGCAAAAAAGGATGCAGATGGAGAAACTAGGCTATTTATTGATGCTAGAACGCCATTGCCATTTTTTCAGGTGGCCTCTAGTGGAACTAAAGCATTGTATACATTCTTTTATTGGTTAAAAACGGCCAATGAGGTTTCATTACTGTTTGTGGATGAATTTGATGCATTTTATCACTACGAATTATCCGAGACATTGGTTGATTTACTCGAGCAGTCTAAAGGTGTACAAACGATTCTGACTTCTCATAATACAAATCTGCTGTCAAACCGTATTATGCGTCCAGACTGTTATTTCATTCTTACTGGTGATGGCAGACTAACCTCATTTGCAAATGCAACCAAGCGAGAATTAAGAGAAGGGCACAATTTGGAGAAGCTTTATATGAGTGGTGAATTTGATGAATAGTATGACACGAAAGATCTTTGTTTTAGTAGAAGGTGCAAGAACAGATGCCAGTCTAATGCAACGATTGTTTCGAATTTATAATCTTGATGTGAGATATGAAATTGTCTCATATTGTACAAATATTCATGCGTTGTACAACGCAATTTTCATTGAAAATGATCCTGAAAGTATTGATCTCCTGCAACTTCTAAAATCGCATGAACCAGATGAGGAAAAAAAGGAAATCTTTAATTTCGCATATTCAGATATTCTTTTAGTTTTTGATCTGGATCCTCAAGACAAAGACTTTTTTCCAGATAGAGTTCAACGCATGGCAGAGTATTTTACTGAATCTTCTGATATGGGAAAACTTTATCTTAATTATCCAATGATTGAAGCGTTCTACCATATGAAATCTATTCCGGATCAAGAATATAATAATCGTTATGCAACCCTGGAAGAGTTAAAGGCGGGAACTTATAAAAAAAGAGTTGGAAAAGAAAATCGAGATCATGATTACAAAAAATTTGCGGTCACAAAGCAAGAATGCAATACCGTAATCAAGCAGAATATTTGTAAAGCACGTCAACTGACGGGTAAACTGGCCACGTCAAGTGAAGTACCTTCCCAACAAAGCATTCTTCTTTCTCAACTATCACTTATTGAAAAATTCAAGCAAATTGCAGTGCTAAGCACTTGTGCGTTCTTTATTCCGGAGTATAATCCAACATTTATAGATTGAATAAAATTCAGGCGGATTTCAAACCTGGATTTTTATTGTCAAAATAGAGACAAAACCAAGCCGGCGGCGAAGGAGATCACCCAGACCGTGCCGATGATCTTCAGATTGTTCCTGAGGTTGCGGTTGACGCGGAACAGCACCATCATGCCGACGCCGGCATTGGCCAGCAGGCCCGCCGCGGCGGCGTGGAAGGGGATGATCGCGTCCAGATACAGCTGGGTCAGGATAATGCTCGAGGCGCAGCTGGGAATCATGCCGGTCAGCGTTGAGGTCAGCAGGGCGTAAGCCGGATGGGCGCTGACGAAGGCCTTGATGGTATCCATGCCGAGAAGATCGACGAACGAGTTCATCAGCAGGGTGAACAGCAGCAGCCAGAAGGTGATCTTCAGCGTGTGGATCAGGGCTGAATGCAGGATGCCGTGTTCGCAGTCACAGTTCTCGCGCTGGCAGAAGGATTCAATGTCTGACTTCTTCTTCGGATGCCAGAGATCGATCAAGGTGCCGGCGATCAGGGCGACGGTGACCTTGACGAGCAGGAAGGGCCAGATCCGGTTCCAGCCGGCCTGCTGGCTGATCATGATTGGCAGCATCTCATCCGACGTGGACAGATAGACGGCGATCAGCGTGCCGACGGAGATGATGCCGGTGGCGTACAGGCTGCTGGCCGCTGAGGAGAAGCCGCATTCCGGCACCAGGCCGAAGATCGCGCCGGCGACTGGACCGAGCTTCTGATGGCGCTCCAGGAACCGTTCCATCTTATTGCCGGTCTCATGCTCCATCCATTCCAGGAACAGATAGGTCAGAAACAGGAACGGGATGATCTTCAGGGTATCGATGACGGTGTCGCTCAGAATCAACAGAAACGTGTTCATGATGCGTCCGCCCAGGTGATGCTGTCCTTCAGGCCTTCCGTATAGGCGACGAAGTAGCCGCCGCTTTCTTTTCCGTACTGGGTATCCACTTTCTTGTCCGGATCCATGATCCAGACAGCCTGGATGTCCGTGCCGGGATTCTGCTGCTCATAGGTCTGGATCAGGGCCAGGCCTTCCTCATAGGTCAGGGTGAACAGGGTGGTGCTCAGGCAGTCCGCGACGCCTGAGTCCGCGGTGATGACGGAGACGGAGTGAAAATGGGTAGCGGGGAACAGCGTCTGCGGATCGATAATGTGGTGGTAGGTGTTGCCGTCGCTGGCCTGATAGTAGCGCTCATAGTCGCCGCTGGTCACAAACGAGCAGGTGCCGTCCTTGCTGATGGCGAGCAGGCTGCCGTCGCTGCCGGGATTCTGGATCCCGACCCGCCAGGACGTGCCGTCCGCTTTCTGATGGATCGTGCGGTTGTTGCCGCCGGCATTGACGGCGCCGGCGATGATGTTCCGGCTTTCCAGCATCTGCGCAACCTTTTCCGTCGCGTAGCCTTTGGCGATGCCGCCGACATCCAGTGAGACGCTGGCGTCGGTGATGTAGACCGTACTCGCCTGTTCATCAATGACGACCTTGTCCCAGCCGCGGTGGGAGTAGGCTTCCGCCAGTTCCTCCTGGCTGGGCACGCCACCCAGCTTGCCGTCCTCATTCAGGGCGATGCCGTCTTCGCGGTAGGTGTGCCAGACCTTCAGCAGGGCGCCGATGGTGACGTCGAACTCGCCGTCGGAAAGGTCATAGAAGCTCTTGGCCAGCTTCAGCATGTCAATGATGTCCGCATCCACCTTGACGGGCTGGATGCCGGCGTTGTCATTGATGGTCTTGACGTTGCTGATGCCGTCGTAATCGTTGTAGATATCGAACAGATCGTTGTAGTGCTTGAACAGCTCGCTGGCGGCGGTGAAGTCCTCATTAAAGGCATCCTGGGAGGCGCTGGCCTCCTGCAGGGAGAAGAAGGTGTCAAAACCGCTGTCCAGACTGATGTTTGAGTATGTTTTCACATTCTCATTGGCGCTTGCGGAGGCCGTCTGGGAGCATCCGGCCAGCATGCATGCACTTATCAGAAAAATCACAAGTTTTCTCATCTTCATAGCAGTCGAATTATAGCATAGAAAGAGATGTACAAATATCCGAAATGCTCACAAAGTATGCTACAATGAGAAAGCTGTTTAAGAACTGTAGATCTTACAGGAAGGAAGAGATTGTATGTCATTTTTAACTGGGCCGATGCACATGCATCTGAACGGCCATAAGGACCTCACCGATCATACGGAAGTCCTGAAGCTGGCCGAACCGGATGTCGTCCGGATCCCGCTCATCAACGGCAATGCTCCGTGTGCGCCGCTGGTGAAGACCGGCGACCATGTCAAAGTCGGCACGAAGATTGCTGAGCGCAACGACCATTTTTATCTGCCGCTGTTTTCCCCGGTGTCCGGAACCGTTACCGGCATTGAGAAAATGATCACCGCCGGACTGACCCCGGCGGATCATCTGGTCATTGAAAATGATCATAAGGATGAGACGGAGCGCTCGTTCGCGCCGTTTGATCTGGAGAAGGCGGACTGGCAGCAGCTGCTGGATTTCGTCAAGAATGCAGGCATGTTAGGCTGCGGCGGCGCCGGGTTCCCGACCTACGTCAAATACATGAAGCCGGACGGCGTCAGCCTGCTGATCATCAACGCCGTGGAATGCGAGCCGTTCATCACGTCCGACTACCGCATGTGCTATACGTATCCGGATCTTCTGAAGACCGGTGCGAAAGCCATGCTGAAGCTGTCGACGGCAGAGAAGGGCTGCATCGCCATCAAGGAAGACAAGAAGGATCTGATCGAAGTCCTGAAGAAGGAGTTCGCGGATACTCCGGAGATTGAGATCCGCACGGTTCCCGATCTCTATCCGATGGGATGGGAGCGCACCCTGGTCTATCAGCTGACCGGCAAGCGCTATTCCAAGTTCCCGTTTGAGGCGGGCTGCATCGTCAACAACGCGACGACGGCCATCAGCCTGGGCAATGCGATCACCAACGGCATGCCGATCACGCGCAAGATCGTGACGGTGTCCGGCGACGGCGTCGCCAAACCGCAGAACGTTGAAGTCGTGGTCGGCACCAGCGCCCATGACATCATCGAAGCCTGCGGCGGCTATACCGGCGAGGATGTGCTGCTGATCGCGGGCGGCCCGATGATGGGCAAGACCAACACCGGCGACAAGTTCGTGATCGGTCCGGCCAGCAACGCGCTGACCGTCATGGTCAACCGCGAGCCGTATTCCGTGAAGTGCCTGCGCTGCGGACGCTGCACCGAAGTGTGTCCGGCTGGACTGCAGCCGGTGCGCATCAACATGTCGGAGAAGATCCACGATGTGGACGCTCTCGACCGCCTTGCGGTCAATGAATGCATCGAATGCGGCCTCTGCACATATGTCTGCCCGTCCTATCTGAATGTGACGGAAGGCATCCGCAAGGCCAAGAAATATCTGGCGCTCGCCCATCCGGCCAAGGCGCCTGCGAAGAAAGGGTAAGGAGGAGAAGACAAGATGAAATTTGCGTATAAGCCATCTCCGAATTACCGGACCAAGCAGACGACCAGCGGGATCATGCGCGACCTCACCATTGCGCTGCTGTGCGTCTATGCGTATTCCGTCATCTATTACGGACTGAACTACGGCTCCGGTTTCGCCATCCGCGCAGTGCTGATGCTCGCGGATTCCGTGGCGGCGGCCATGCTGACGGAGGGCCTGTACTTCAAGGCCACCAAGCAGGACGTCAAGAAATCCCTGCTGAGCTCCTACAGCTGGATCACGGCCATCATCCTGACCATGAGCATTTCTCTGGAAGTCAGCTACTATGGTCTGTTCATCGCCACCGTCATCTGCATCTTCTTCGGCAAGTGCGTGTTCGGCGGGTTCGGACAGAACATCTTCAATCCGGCGGCATTCGGCCGCACGATCATCATGGCAAGCTTCTCAGGCACGCTGGCGACGGACTTTGCGACCGGCGCGACGCCGACCACTTCCATGAACTCCTTCGGCTGGGTCATGAGCCAGGAGACCTTCTCCCAGTTCATCACCCGCTACGGATCCCTGGGCAAGCTGTTCGTGTTCTACAATCCGGGCACGATCGGCGCGACCAGCTCGATGGCCATCCTGATCGCCGGCATCATTCTGGTGCTGCGCAAGGATATGGACTGGCGGGCGCGCCCGGCGCGTCGCC
>Ga0183095_11276_pt1 | contig 22816 bp, 16 predicted proteins | sample BioMet4_FD_130346 | JGI IMG/M metagenome (GOLD analysis project Ga0183095, IMG submission 130346) | Microbial communities from bioreactor (seeded with sewage sludge) at LBNL, California, USA - Biofuel metagenome 4 (v2) (version 3) | ecosystem: Engineered > Bioreactor > Anaerobic > Unclassified ...
ACCTATTTCAAATACTTCACGGTCAACGATCTGCAAGGCACCATTGCCGGAAGACCGCGCTTCGAATTGATTCACACCAAGTCGGGGCAGACCGAAAGCGTGCGCGCCATTCTGCGCATCCCTGTTCAGAAGCGTGATGGATTCATTACGTTGGAACGTACCTATGTGCAGGCCGTGGGTGTGGATATGCGCTATGACGCCGAGAACGACCGCGGATATTTCCTCACTGTGCCTTTCGCTATGAGCGTGTTCCCCTTTGTGAGGGCTACGGACCTGAAGCAATATAATGCGCAGCTCATCGACCGCGCATTGGGTTTGTTGGAGAACTGCCGCTTGGAGCTCGATTTCCATCAGTCTGATGACTATGCCAAAGGTCAGCCATTGCAGGTGCTCAAGCGCACCCGTAGTCAAAAGAGTGAGAAGCGGGTGGGGTCTGACTATTATCGTTTGACCGGTGCATTCGACTATGTCAATGTGCGCCTCATCAACGAGCGAGATAACCTTCTCTCCGAAGGCGCCGTGTGCCCACGTTGGCCAAGCCATATCGTTGGGCACGAAGCATTCACCTTTGCGGTTGACTTCGGTACGACAAACACCCACGTGGAGTGTATGCGCGAGCAACAGATGCCTGAGCCTTTGACACTCACCTCGGACGCAAAGGAGCGCATGACCGCCACGCTATACAATGGCGAGCATATCCTCTACGATGTGATCATGAAGCAGGAGTTCCTGCCTCGCAATATTGGTGGCGACTATGGCTTCCCACAACGCACTGTGATCTCCGAGTCGGAGCGCCTCGATGCAGAGAACGTCGATGAGATAGTGGCACTCGGTGATGCCGACATCCCCTTCATTTACGAGAAGGAATCAGTGGGTTATGGCAACCGGATCGTTCCAAATCTTAAGTGGTCCACGGCGATTGCCAACTCGAAGCGTGTGCGCGCTTATCTCACAGAACTGGCCCTGATGATGCGTACCAAGGTGCTGTTGGAGAATGGTGACCTGCACAAGACACGCTTGGTATGGTTCTATCCCTTGGCCATGAAGGTGGGCAACGTGCGCAAGCTCGGTGAGATGTGGGCGAAAACGTTTGCCGATGTCTTTGGTATCGAACCAACGGAGCATAACCTTATCCACATGCCTGAGTCCGTGGCGCCCTATTATTTCTATCGCGGATCGAGTCAGTTCCGTGGTGCGGCGTCCACCGTGGCGAGCATAGACATTGGAGGTGGATCGAGTGACGTTGCCGTGTTCGAGTCGAATGCGCAACAGCCTACCATCCTCACATCTTTCCGCTTTGCCGCTGATGTACTCTTCGGTGACGGTTTCTCCGAGGTGCCTCATGGTGACAGCAACCCGATGTTGGTGAAGTATGTGGACTATTTCCGTCGCCTGTTTGATGCCAATGATGACCTTTACGGCGAACTCAATGGCATTCTTGACGACATCATGACCAAGCGCAAGAGCGAGGACATCAACGCCTTCCTCTTCTCAGTGATACAAAACAAGGTAGTCGCTGGCAATGATGTATTCTCTTATAACCAGCGACTCAATGAGGATGGACGGCTCAAGATCGTATTTATCTATTTCTATTCCACCCTCATCTACTATGTGGCCGGCATGATGCGCCACCGCAATCTTGGTAAGCCAAGGTCGGTGATGTTTTCCGGAACGGGTTCAAAGGTTCTTGACATTGTGGGTTCCAAGCGCGAGCTTGACCTGCTGACACAAGCCGTTTTCGAGCGTGTCTATGACGAGAAGTATGATGCAGACGGTTTCTCCGTGGTCATGGAGCGCAAGGAACCCAAGGAGATAACTTGCCGTGGTGCACTGATGCAGGTGCGCGACAACAGTGGTTGCGCTAACGTAGAAGAACTAAACAGAATGATGGACAGCTTTGATTCCACATTGAAGTACAACTATTCTGCCATCGACCATGACGCGCTGACCTATGCGGATATGGACAATCCAATGGTGAGAACGGAGATAGTGGAGGCCGTGAAGGGCTTCAACGAATTCTTCTGCCAACTCTGTGACGATATCCATGTGGTGGATCGTTTCTTGGTTGACAACACTTCTCTGCTCCGATTCAAGCAACTTGTCAGCAAGGATCTGGAACATCACCTCATCAACGGATGGAATTTCGTCAATAAGAACGAGCCCGACCGCAATGCCAACGATGCCATAGAAGACGCAGTGTTCTTCTATCCGATCATTGGAAGTATCCGCGACAACCTCATCGAAAACTTGTAATTCTCGCATCATGTTTGGTAGTAGCAACAAGGATAATATCACTCAGGAGCAGTTGGAGGAAGCCTTTCAACCGCTCCTTGCGCGTTTGGATAAGTTAGAGACGAAGGCAAAGAAGCAGGCAAAGCAGCTTGCCGAAGTTGAGGCTCAATTGAAAAAGCTGATGAATAATAAAGGTAATAGTAGCAGCCTCTCTTCTAGCCCCTCTCCAGTAGGAGAGGAGGAACTACAGATATTTTCGCCACAATTCCCATCTCCTTCTGGAGAGGAACTGGGGGAGAGACAGCTAGCAATGACCTTCTATCTTCCCGCCCCCACGCCTGATGGCCAATTCTTGGAAAGCAGCACCACCGAACAAGTGGGAAAGAGCATCTATCAGTTGCGCACCGAGGACGGAGCGAATGGCCAGTTCATCATGCTTTCTTCGCCAGATGCCATTGCTACGGCGATGATTAGTGTGAGTCAGTTTGTCAAACCCGCCTGTCGCATCGAGGGGAACAGCAACCGTCAACCCTCCTCGGTGTTTACTTTGGAAGAAGGTGTGGCACAGCTTGAAGGCTCTGTTTGGCGCGTAATACGCAAGGCAAGGGTTGTCTTTGAATAATTAAAACTATCTTTTAGCATATCATGAGAATCAAATGTCCTAAATGTCGTCTGCGTTTTGATGTGCCAGCATCGCCTGGCATGACCGAGTTGCAGTGTAATTGTCCGCGTTGTGGCGTACCGTTCACCTATGCTGTGGGTGATGGAGATGCTGCCGAAGTGGATGAGACGACTATGGACAATGAAGTAACGACATCCGAGGATATAGTCAATCATGATGCGACAAGTCATCATACTGATCGAAACACAAGTTCGGGTGTCGTGCCTCCTCCCATTCCCGGGCAAGTGTTTTCTTCTAGAACAGCACAAGATTTCCGTAGAACTAACTCTGCAATCAACGCTTCAAGCCGTGTGATCCCTAACCAGGGACAGCGTAAAAAGCAGGGATGCTTCAAGCGTTTGTTCATCATGATAATTATTATTGTGCTCACAGCTGTGCTTATCAACCGACAGTGCGAGTCATCAAAGAGTTACACTGCCCATTCTGTGGGCATCACTTCTGCGGATGATAGCGATTTTCAGGCTGAGCCCATGGACACACCAACACCCTCGTATGATAAGAATGCCACGCATGAGAAGGCTCCATCTTGGATTCAAGGCAATTGGTTTGTGGATACCGAATATGGCGGTGTCTCTATCAAGATAGATGGAGATAATGTCGCTGAGACCTCAGGAGGTGAGACGGCTTACGGCAAATTCAAATATCAGAATTATCATCTCTATTGCGATTTTGGCAATAACGATAAGATGACCTATCGTCTCGATGTGGAAAACCATAGAATAGACGCAGGCGATGGCATGTGGATGCACAAGACCGAATAACGTTCACTGGTGATTAAATACTCCATTTCATTTATTTGATTAACCATTGTTGGTTCACAATTAGGCATCTATATATAGGTGAAAAGCCAGTGGTTAAGATGGAGGGCAGTAAACTGCTCTATGACATTCCGCAACTTATGAAAGGTCGTCAAGTGAATAATGCTTGGGATGCACTCCGTTTACTCCCAGGTGTTGATGCAAAGGAAAATAAGTTAATGTTGGGAGCTTCAACTGTTAATGTGATAATAGATGGAAAGGTTTCGACTATGTCCGAAGAACAACTCGCTACCTTATTGAAGACTATGCCTGCAAGCCGACTAGAACGAGCCGAAGTGATGTACACGGCTCCTGCTAAGATGCAAGTCAGGGGTGCTGCCATCAATGTGGTGCTTCGTCATAACAATGTTGACGGTTCGCCAGTAACAGCCGAAGTGTCTGGCGCATGGCGTCAGCAACATGACGCTAAATTCAACGAGCGTGCGAGTATGCTTTATCAACATGGGAAATTGTCGCTTGATGCGATGTACCAATTAACACATGGAAGCTCTTATTACACGACGGCAGAACAGACCAATCACAGACTTGACGATGGATCGGTGCATGATATCAATTCCAACGAAATAGGTCGGTCAAATGGGCAAACTCATGATTTCCGTATTGGAGTAGACTATGACTTCGCTAAAAATCATAGTCTTAGTTTCGTATATACAGGCAGTTATGAAAGAACAAATAGCATGCATTTAATCACTGGAAACATCACAGGAAGCAGTGATATCAACACCCATAATTGGCTTCACAACTTAAGGCTGGACTATAACATTCCTTTAGGACTGAAAGCTGGTGTAGAAATGACATGGTATCACAGTCCTGAATGGCAACACACAGCAAGCACCTTGCCAACAGGTAAACTTGATTATGAGGTGGAAAACAATCAGCTCATCAATCGATGGAAGTTCTACTTGAGTGGTGAACAGAACCTCGGATCTGGCTGGAGTGTTAATTATGGAACTCACTACACTTTAGGAATCAATCGTAGTAGACAGAACTATGTTGAGGTGAAAGCAGGTACAAAGCCAGATGATATGACGGTAAGGCAGAAGGAAACCCAACTTGATTTCTATGTTGGAGGGAGCAAAGCTTTCTCATCTAAACTTTCGGCAGAAGCATCCTTGGAAGCAGAATACTACCATAATAGCATATGGAATGAATGGAAACTTTACCCAACTTTCAGTCTGACTTGGCAACCAGCACAAGGACACATGATCCAACTCGGTCTAAGTACAGACCGTAATTACCCGAGTTATTGGGCATTGACAAACTTCATTACTTATACTAATGGTGGTTATAACGAGATTACAGGCAATCCAGATTTGCGTCCTTCAACGACTACACAACTGCAATTGGTCTACTTATTACACAATAAATACCAGTTTGTAGCCTGGTGGGAGAATACCGATAATTATTTTGCACAAACGCCTTACATGCGTCACGACCGTCTTGCCGTTAGCTATAAGAATCTCAATTTCGACTTCCAGCAGCAGGGCGGCATTCAGATTGGGATTCCTGTGACAGTGGGGAAATGGCTAAATTCTCGTCTTTCGCTCCTTGGCATATGGCAGAGGGAGAAGAATAGCCATTTCTATGACATTCCGTTCGACCGTCATATTATTTGGGGTATGATTAATCTTCGAAACGACTTCACGGTCTCTTCGAAGCCTGATATTTCGCTATCTGTAGACGGAATGATACGTTCTAAGGCAATCCAAGCTACTTACGATTTGCCATCTTCAGGTAACCTCGACCTCGCAGCTCGCTGGAATTTCTTGAATCGGAAGGCCACGCTGAAACTTTATTGCAATGACCTTCTCGAGACAAATGGCATTAATCCCTATATCAATTACATGGGACAAAACCTTCGCATGGAATTCTCTCGATATCGGGAAGTGGGTGTTTCTTTCACATATCGATTCGGAGGTTACAAAGAAACGAAGCATGAGGAAGTTGATAAAGGAAGATTTGGACGGTAAGTAACATAAAAATTAGCCGACAAAGAAGTTAAGTTACTTAATAATTTGACAACCAATTGTTAAAATGTTAAGAGGAAATACTAATAAGTTTTTGCAGTGATAGATGGTATCTTTGTTATTGTAAAATCTTCTTAACGATTTTCTTGTCTTGTTGGATTCCCCCATGTTTCCTAGACTTGCGCTAAAACAAACTCATTGCTTTACTTTTAACGGAAAACTTTTAACTATTCCACGGAAAATCTCTATCTTTGTCCAATAAACCGTAAACATCCATATTGAAACGATGGAAAATCTGAAGAAATATTTGCCTGACGTGCTGGCCATACTGCTTTTTGCGGTCATTGCCTTTGCCTATTTCATGCCTGCCACACTTGATGGGCGCATACTCTATCGCCATGACTCATCAGCCGGTATAGGCTTGGGGCAGGAGAATAAGCAATATTATGAGCGTACCGGCGAACGTGCACGTTGGACAAACTCCGCGTTCAGTGGTATGCCTACCTACCAGGTATCGCCATCCTACAAGAGTACTGACATGCTGAGCACGTCCGAGACGGTTTACCACCTCGGCTTGCCAGACTATGTGTGGTATGTCTTCGCCTATATGTTGGGCTTCTATATCCTACTGCGTGCGTTCGATTTCCGGCAATATCTTGCAGTGCTTGGCTCCGTGGTATGGGCATTTTCCAGCTATTTCTTTATCATCATTGCTGCCGGCCACATCTGGAAGGTGATGGCTTTGGCCTATTTGCCGCCAATGATTGGTGGTATGGTGTTGGCTTATCGAGGCAAGTACCTGTGGGGATTTATCATTACCGCCATCTTCACAGCCTTTGAGGTGCACGCCAACCACGTGCAGATGACGTATTATTACCTGTTCATCATTGCGGCCATGGTCATTGCATGGCTTGTTATGGCCATACGAAAGCACCAGATGACAAACTTCTGGAAGGCTTCGCTCGTGGTATTGGCAGGTGGCGCATTGGGTATATGCATCAACCTAAGCAACCTCTATCACACATGGCAATACTCTCAGGAGTCCATGCGTGGCAAGAGTGAATTGGTAAAGAAGAATGCGGCCAATCAGACTAGTACTGGACTCGACCGCGACTATATCACTCAGTGGAGCTATGGTATCGATGAGACATGGACGCTTCTCGTGCCTAACGTAAAGGGTGGGGCTAGCGTGCCCATCGCCCAAAATGCCACGGCTATGGAGAAGGCCGATCCTAACTTCATGCAGATCTACCAACAGATAGGTCAATATTGGGGTGAGCAGCCCGGCACCAGTGGCCCAGTCTATGTGGGCGCCTTTGTGCTCTTGCTCTTCGTTCTCGGTCTGTTCCTCCTTAAAGGACCTATGAAATGGGCTTTATTAGCGGTAACCATTCTCTCTATATTATTGTCATGGGGAAGAAATTTCATGGGCTTCACCAACTTCTTCCTTGACTATGTTCCGATGTATTCCAAGTTCCGAACGGTAGCTTCGATACTTGTCATCGCGGAATTCACCATCCCTTTGTTGGCCATGCTGACCCTCAAGAAGATCATCGACGAACCGGATTTGTTGACCAAGAAGATGAAGTGGGTCTATGTGAGCTTTGCGCTTACGGGTGGTATCGCCTTGCTTTTCTATCTCGCACCGTCGCTTTTCTTCTCCAATTACATCTCTGCATCGGAGAATCAGGCACTCTCGCAGATTCCTGCGGAATACCTTGGGCCTTTGAAGGCCAACCTCACCGCCATGCGTGAGTCCATCTTTACAGCCGACGCATTGCGTTCGTTTGGTATCGTACTCATTGGTACGCTTCTGCTTTTGCTCTACAAGGCCAAGAAGCTTAATGCCAAATTCATGGTGGGGTGTGTTACGGTGCTCTGCCTCATTGATATGTGGCAGGTCAACAAGCGTTACCTCAACGACGGCATGTTCGTGGAGAAGAGCGTTCGTGATACTCCTCAGCAGATGACCGCCACTGACGAACAGATCCTCAAGGATAGGTCACCCTACTATCGTGTGCTCAATCTCGCTGGAGACACCTTCAACGAAAACAACACATCCTTCTATCACAAGAGCATTGGAGGATACCATGCCGCTAAACTTCGCCGTTATCAGGAGATGATTGAGGCATATATTTCACCCGAGATGCAGAAGCTAATGCCTGCCATCGTGAAGGTTGGTGGCGATATGACTAAGGTCAATGGTGACAGCATCTTCCCCGTGCTCAACATGCTCAATGCCAAGTATTTCATCATGGGCCTGCAGAATGGCCAAACCGTGCCCATACAGAATCCATATGTCTGTGGCAATGCGTGGTTTGTCGATAAGCTCGACTATGTGGACAATGCGAACCAGGAAATTGCTACTGTAGGCAAGATCAATGTGAAGCATGAGGCCGTGGCCGACAAGAAGTTTGCCGATCAGCTTGGCAAGGCAGTTCCACAAGGCACCAATGCCATGGCCACGTTGAAGAAGTATGAGCCCAATAACCTTGTCTATGAGGTGAACTCAGACAAGGGCGGCGTGCTTGTCTTCTCTGAGATCTATTATCCTGGTTGGACGGCAACCGTCGATGGTCAACCTGTGGAGCTTGGTCGCGTGAACTATGTGCTTCGTGCTATGAACATCAAGCCAGGCAAGCATGAGGTTGTCCTCGACTTCCATCCCGCTTCTATTCGTAAGACCGAGGCTGTAGCCTATGCCTCTTATGGCATCCTTGTCCTGCTCATTGCCCTTGGCATCTACATGGAGTGGAGACGGAAAAAGGAGACTGGCTTACAGAAAGAAGACAAAGTGTAATTGAATCCAATCACTTCAGTATTCGATTCTTCAAGAAGAAATAATTAAATATCAGTCATAGCTTTCTGATTCCATACCAAGGAATTTATTAAGCCCTTACAAACCATCAACCCAACCTCTGCGATTCTGCGGAAGTCGGGTTGATGGTTTATTGCTATACTTAATTGTTATTTTCTTCTTGAAAATTATATTAGATATTTATATACCTAATAGCCCCACCGCTTCCAAATGGGTAATCTGTAATGTCACTTCCTAACCAGAATAAAGCATTTTCAGGTTCAATTCCATCAAAGCCATATCTCATTGAGGAGAATAGTGTGCCATCTTCAGCTACATCCATAGGAAACCATTTCGATGGTTTATATACTGACTGGACAATACCTTTATAAACGCCAAACACATAATCTGCCTGCTTTGCCCTATTTATATTCACCTTCCAATATTACCTCGTAGCTTCATATATGTTCGGGCGTAAATAAACACCAGAGGCATTTTTATGATCGAAGCTTTTATTTAAGCTAACAAGTATAATCTTATCTGTACTTTTAATAATTGATTTCATACTTTATTTAAGTTAATGGTTTGTGTCTTTATAAGAATGAAGAGACACGTAAATTCTAATGATTTTAATGTATTATTACCTGTTGAGTCTTTTAGTTTCAATAAAGAATATTATTTTTTGTAAAGCATAGTTTTTTTTTGGGTCTATCTTAACCCTTTATTTGGTAATTAGAGCTTGATTGTCTTATATCGCAAAAATAATACTTTTGATAGATATTCAAGTGAGAATTGTAAGAAATATTGATGAGGAAGTGTTTTTTCCTTGATGCTATAGGATATGATAAATTAGGTTTGTTTGGACATAAATTGAAATAGATTGATTCTTGCCAAACTCTACCTTGTAACAAATATTTTCTTTGTTTGAATTGGCTTTCATTACATTATCCTTAACTATGTGATCATGTTTCTATCATTGGTGATATTTCTTTACATGCGAAAGGTTCCTTTTGGTAGTGCGAAAGGATACTAATCGCACTGCGGTTGCGCCCTAACGGCATGCCCGTTACAATGTAACCGTGATGCGAAAGGATAGTAACCAGAGAGCCAAACGATACTAATCAGTGAATCGCTATGATGAGCTCAAGATTTCATAGATGACTGATGTATGAACCGCAACATTTTGTTGTTGATTTGGAAAAAGGGTGGCAGTGCGGTTGCTATGAGTTGATGAAAATAGAAAAGAATATCATTTACAATTATATTAATTTGTTGCGAATGCTTTAATAGGTTCTTTGAAAAGATTACCCCAATAAATAACCTTTTCATTGTTTAGTTCTTCATTTAATATTAAAAGAGGTTTTCGGATAAGATTAATAGTAAATCGGAACCATCTTATTAATGTTGGATAATGGGAAATACAAACAAGATAACTAGTTTTACTATATTATCAGATGGTATCTATTGTTTAATAACGTATACGGTGCCGTCATCACTGAATCCCACCTTCACGATAGCTGGCATCTCTCGGAATGGAGATTGGGTGTCGTTACCGAAATAGCTGCACCACCACTGACCTTCGCCGTCCTGGAAGAAACCCGTACCACCGTAGCACGGAGCTGGCTCGTGGCGTATACGATAAGGTCCATAGACGTTGTCGGCAATAGCCATGCACGAAGAGTAGCGCCCTTCGTAAGTGTCTGCAGCCCCAAGATAGTATTTACCATTGGCCTTAAACATCACGGCTCCCTCAGCTCCTAAGTCAGTGCCACTACATCTTGCGGCGTGATGAGTGGGGTCGGTGTCGGGATTTTCGAGGGTCATTGTTACGGGCGTGCCATCGAACGCACTCAGATCATCAGTAAGCTTATATATTCTTGGAGCAGAGGCATAAGTGAAATAGACAGTTCCGTCCTCGTCCTCGAAGAGTGTCGGGTCGATACCGTTCACCACCATGGTGTCTTTCACAGCCCAAGCGCTACGTACGGACCTTAGGGTTTACCAGTTGAACTCTTCAGTATTCCTATGCCACTAGGACACATGCTGAAGCAGATATAATAGTTGTTGTGTTTTGTCAGAAGTACCTGGCTACGACAGACAATAATCTCACAACTCCCAATCTTTGCATCTTAAACGTCTTGTTGTTGAAATACGCAACGACGACTTAGTTTTTTGAGGAACCTGTTCCAGCCTTTGGTGTCCAAGAACTGAAGAATCTAAGTACCTTCTCCTGATTATACCCTTTCCCTTCCTCTAAGAAGCTGCTGTCTTGAATGTGGATCACTTTTTCGTCGGTGTCAAGGACAACCAATACAGGGAATCCGAAACGCTGAGGACTGCCTAAGCGACGAAGCATCTTTTCGGGTGATACGGCTTTGTTACGTGGATCGTAATTGACATGAATATATACAAAGTTGTCGTTGATGACTTTTGCAATTGCCGTGTCTTTCTTGATGAAGTCGGCAAAGCGAAGGCACCATGGACACCAGTTGCCACCCACTTGGGCGACGACATATTTATCCGTCTGCTTGGCCACATTCAGTGCATTGTCAATCTGCACCATTGGATCGATCTTCTCGTCGTAAACCTTGGCGACTTGTGCGTTGACATTCATTGCGAATGTCACGACCATCATGAATAATATAATATGTTTCTTCATTGTTTTATACTTGTTTTTTATTTTAATGGTAAGGTTTCCCCCCTTCATTGAATCCTGGTGTTTAACTCAACGCTTTTTCAAATTGTATTGCTTGAAAATGGCTTCCCTATTTTCCTCGTCCAATGATGCAATGTATTCTTCCATCCCGGACAAAAATTGATGTGCCAACGCCAGAAGCGTCCCATCAAAGATTTGGGATTGGTATCATACTTCTTTCTCATCGAGCAAGTGTCACAGTTTTCTTTCTTTTCCATAATGTTATGAGGTGAAATTAGTGCGGTAAAGATAACAATTATTTTTGAGAGATATGAGAAATGGAGGACAAAGAAAGTTCTTAGTTTTAGACAGTCCGAATATTCGGCTGATTGTATAAAGTGACAAAAACCCCAGATTGGTCTATGGCATGCCTTTAGCCAACGATACTATGCCTCGGCATCACTATATCTGTTAATATAGATTTGCTTTGCTAGTTTGGTATATTTCTGAACAAAAGAAGACTTAGCTTCTGTATAGTCATCTCGGTTATGCTCATACAGCTTCCAAAGAAAAAAGCTTTAATTCTTCGTATTCTTTGGCAAGGGTAGGATGGCTATTCAAATAATCCCCATAGTTCTTCAATACTCATTGCTTGCAAATCCCTTTGCACGGTGTTTTAATACATGATTATTACTGCTTTTGTTCTAAAGGATGCTTGGAAGATTTCCTGTATTTTCTTTGTGAAATAACAATCAAAGTTGTCATTAAAAGGATAGAAACGATAGAAGCATTCAATGTTCCTAAATCAAGCCCCCCTTTAGCGAGAGGTTTGGTAAGGAAGTCTCCGAATGTCGCTCCGAATGGGCGGGTAAAGACAAATGCAATCCAGAATAAAACAACAGAATTGATCTTTGTGAGGTAATGCAAAAGGACAACCACTATAATAATACCACCAGTAAACATGGCTCCTTGCATATAGCTTAACCCGAAATTATCTCCCAGAGAATCGCCAAAAGCAGTTCCTAAGCTGTTGGAGAAAAGGATAGCAGTCCAGTAAAGCGTCTCCTTTGATCTTTCGTGAATAGGAAATACTTCAAGATTTTTGTACTTACGGTACCAGTAAATTAAGGTCAATATCAAACAGCTCACCAATATAATGGAACCTCCGGCATAGCCTATGTGAAGCGTACGATCAATGAAGTCTGATATTTCGGTTCCCAAAGTAGTGGTGCCGATGATGACCAACCAATAGATGGCGGGAGTAAACTTTTTGACAGATAGTTGGGTGAACAAAGCCGCCGCAAAAAACGCCAATGTGATAGCTATGCCCACGGCATAACCCAAGTTGAGTGTCATCGAAATAAAGTCACCCAATGTTTCGCCTAGCGTAGTGGCAACTATCTTTAATAACCAGAAAAACAAGGTTATCTCGGCAACCTTGTTATGTAATTTTACTGTATTCTCCATTTCTAAGTTTTATTATTATTAATCACCTAGTAAGATCTGTGTTCCTATCAATCCAAAGAGAGGCTCATGGTCCTCTCCCTCTGGAGTAATAACTTCTGTTCCGATAGAGGACATGAGTACGATATTCTTACTAAGTCGTTTCCTAAATCCAAAATTAAGTAATCCACTAACCGATCGGGATTTGTCCAGATTTCCTGAGCAAAAGAACTCTGCCATTAGTTCGACATCATTCTTTAACCGATACCCAGCAAGGGTACCACTGAAGAAACCATTAGGATTGTTGAGAACGAAATATCCCAACTCCTGACCCACTCTAAAACTATTGAAGCTCTTTTCAAGCTGCAATGGAACGAAGATCTGTGTCTTTTGTTCTTCATTCAGAGGGATAATGACCTGTGGATAAATGGAACAGGAGATAAAATTCTTTTCCTCGTCCATGAATCTATACTTCACTCCCATCTGCGGTTGGGTAAAAACAGTATAATGGGTTTTGCTTAATTCTATCTCTGGCAATGGCAACTGGGTGGAAATCTGAAAGTTGCCACCAATACCATATACTACTTCAACAGAGGGTAACTGTATCGTTGACTGACTTGGAAAATGAAAGCCAATGGCAGTATTGATTTCCCAATGGTTATTCTCAGGTGTTCCTGGGTCGGTCGTCAACATTGGAGGTCCACCACTTTGCGAAAATGCCTTCATTGCTACCAACAATAAGGTCAGCAATGATATTGTTCTTAAATTCATCTCTCTCTATTTCTTTTTATCGACACCAACATACACCGCCCTGACTTAATCTTTCGTGGTGCGAAATAAGCGCTAAGTGTCTGTATAATGAAGAATGTCACGACAAAAGTATACATTTCCTTTTAAGTAAAATGAAATCAATCCATTTTTTAAACTATATTATCTTGCATCAAACATAAATCTCACTCGGTCCCTATTCATAAGTGGAACATTCAAAGATATAATGTTGTGTTTATAATGATGATTTAGTCGTGTTTCAAAGCATGGATTCAGGGTATTTGCTTAGTAATACTTGTCTATTCCACCATGTCCAGTGATGAGCTTATTTTGTTTGGTCATTTTCAAGAAATTGCGAAGTCGCTTCTCGAATGCATCGGGACGGTTGCGCGATGCGTCAATAAAAGCAACACGTATTCGTTTGTAAGATTCACTAAAGTGATTGAAGTTTTGCCATATCTCTTTATCGGCATGTATCGTAGACATTATATCCGACGGATAAACAAATTCTTCAGATAAAATGCTGGTAATGCTTTTCAATACTTTTGGATGTAACATGTTGTGTTCGGCTAGCCATCTCAATCGTTCCTTATTTGGTTGAGAAAAGGAACTCTTGGAGTTACGCGGTGAAAAGCGTTGAGCGGAATGTGTTTCATCGTATTTCTTCAAGATACTATCGATCCACCCAAAACACAAAGCCTCTTCCACCGCATCGTTGTAGAGGATGCATGATTCACCCGTCGCCTTATTGGGATAGATAAGCCACACTTCCTTTTCTGATTCAAAATGTTCTGATAACCATTCGCGCCAGTCATCGCGCGAATCAAAATATACTGCTTTCGTTATTTCCATAGGGATATTTAGGCGTTATCGCAGAGCAACGTCAATTTGGACAAGGTGTTGAAATTACGAATGGTAACATCAATCTTGAGTTTCCGTTCCAAGAAATTGTTGTTGAGTTTAGTTTTTGCAAATGATTCAGGAACAAAGAGATAGATGGCATGTGGCGTAATGGCGAACTTGTCTTCACCGAAATCTAATGCTTGGAAGTCTGCCACCAACGATTGGTCGGGTAAATCATTGAAAAGTGCAAAGAAAACTCGGGAAATATCATGTCCTTGGGCAAAAGGGTTTTCTGCAAGCACGGTCTTCACTTCATCGGGCGTCTTGACAATAATCTTTAGATCGGCACCGATACCCTCTTTGATGATGCTATTCACTTTCTCTCCAACCTCCTTATGAGAAAGCATAGAGTCGAGAATCACGTTCCCACTTTGTATCCATGTCTGAACATTGGAAAAGCCGTTGTCGCTCAGGAGTTGTCGTAGCTGTGCCATAGGCACCTTGTTTTTCCCAGTGGGTGTTACTCCGCGTAATAGAACAATATATTTCGTCATCGATTTGGTCACTTAATATTTATCCCTTAATTTGCCCATGTTTCATCTTGACGTTGTGTCGACAAAAAAACATAGAAATGCTACTCGTACACAAATATAAATATTTCCTACTGGATAAAGCCACAAGATGAGTGTTTTTTAAGGAATAGGCCATTCATAAACACCTTGCAGAATTCATCCTTTATACTAATAATGCTTGATAAATAATATCATACAAGGCATCTTTCGTGATATTATAGTTATATTTGCAATATTATTTCAGGTATGACCAAGAGACTCAGACATACAGTTCATTCTATATTGGCACTGCTATTATTAGCGGTGTTTATGGGACCAATGCTTTATAAGCCGGTCCATACTCTGCTGGCTCATCATGAAATGGTGGCACATGCTGGATCATGCGGACATCATCAACATCTTATTACAAACCAGGTCAAGAGCTGCCCGGTCTGTAGTTTCGAATTTTACGTTTTTACCTTACAACAGAAAGTCTGTTTACCCGAAGCCGTTTTTATCTATCATGATCAGCCAACGGCTCAAACCCAGAGTTGTGACATTCGTCAATCATCTCATATCTTCCAATTACGGGCACCTCCCGTTTGTTCTCTTTAATCGGATTTTTATTTTATCGAAGCTTGATACCTATCATAGCTTCATCATTTAGCGCACACCAACAAATTAATCGATTTTGATTAGTTAGTTTATTGTGCCATCAATTCATCATTAAAATGAGAACAAGAATAATCACATTGTTGCTCCTTCTAGTGGGGCATATAGCCGTATGTGGACAAACCAGTCCTGACGAGCACTTATTTGGTCACGTAAAAGACAAGGTCACCAAAGAATTCATTCCATACATTAACATCACCATCAAGGGAACAACCATCAGTACCGTGGCGGATGGTTCGGGCCATTATTTCTTGAAGAATGTTCCAGCCGGCAAATACACGCTTGTCGCATCGGGCATTGGATATAAGACTGCCGAAAAGGAGATAGACCTCACAACTTCAACGAATCTGGAAATGGATTTCGAGATGGACGAAGACCAAATCATGTTGGAAAGTGTCGTGGTTTCGGCCAACCGCAATGAAACCAACCGACGTTTTGCTCCCAATATAGTCAACGTCATCAGTCGCAAGACTTTCGAGAGTACCAATGCAGTTTGTCTTTCGCAGGGGTTAAACTTTCAGCCTGGACTAAGGACAGAGATCAACTGCCAGAATTGCGGTTTGCCACAAGTGAGAATTAATGGTCTGGATGGGACATATTCTCAGATACTGATAGATAGCCGCCCTATTTATAGTGCCTTGCAAAGTGTTTATGGTATCGAACAAATTCCGACGAATATGATTGATAGGGTAGAAGTGGTTCGAGGAGGAGGATCCGCACTCTTTGGTTCTAATGCTATAGGAGGAACCATCAATATCATTACCAGAGATCCGTCAGCTAATTCCGTCTCGTTGGCAAACACATCAACCTTCATTGGAGGGAAAACGCCCGACATTAATACTACGCTTAATGCTTCAATCGTTTCGGATGACAATAAGACTGGCATCACGCTTTTCGGCTCGTCAAGACAAAGAAGTCCATACGACCATAATGGTGACGGGTTCTCAGAAATTACGAAACTCAAAGTGCAGAATATCGGATTCAAAGGCTATTACAAGACGAGTGCCTATAGCAAGTTAACGATAGAATACCATAATCTGCATAATTACCTAAGAGGTGGAAACGAGTTCGACTTGCCTGTACACCAGTCTGACATCGGTGAAGAGGCAGACTATGAAATCAACACGGGTAGTCTGAACTTCAATATCTTTTCCAAGAACAACAAGCATCACTTCAATATTTTTTCGTCAGGTCAGATCATCAACCGCACCAACTATGCCGGTGCTGGGCAGGATCCCAATGGATTTGGAAAGACAGATGGAAAGACCTTCGTCGGAGGTGGACAGTATACATACACTATGGATAAGTTCTTTTTCTTGCCAGCAGAACTCACGACAGGTGCAGAATATAATGTGGACGACTTGCACGATGAGATTGTGGGATACAATAGGACGATCGACCAAAAGATCAGAATCGGGAGTGCCTATCTGCAGAACGAATGGAAGAATGATACATGGAGTATCCTGGTGGGAGGACGCCTTGATAAGCATAACTTGATCAAGAATGCAATCTGGAGTCCTCGTCTCAATCTTCGATACAATCCTAGTCGCACCTTAAGCTTTAGGGCAAGTTACTCCACTGGATTCCGTGCACCTCAAGTGTATGACGAAGATCTGCACGGCTCGGCCATCGGTGGGGCAATCTCTTTTGTTCAGAACAATCCCAACTTGAAACCTGAAAAGTCCAAGAGCTTCAGTGGATCCATAGACATGGACAAGACTTTTTGCAATGTTCAGACCGAATTGTTGGTCGAGGGCTTCTATACAAACTTGAGTAATGTGTTTGTGTTGAATGAGGTTGGCACCAATGCTGATGGTAGTTTTATCCTCAAAAGAGATAATGCATCAGGTGCCGTGGTCAAAGGCATCAATTTAGAAGGGAAGGTAGTTCCATCGACGGATCTACAATTTCAACTGGGAATGACATTTCAGAAGAGTGACTACAAAGCCCCACAGCAGTGGAGCGATGACCCCAAAGTGACACCACAAAAGAAGATGTTCCGTTCTCCCGATCAGTATGGCTATCTTACCGCTATTTATCAGGTCAACAAAGACTTTAATGCATCTCTTACCGCTACCTACACAGGTAGTATGCTTGTGCAGCATTTTGCGGGATATGTCCCCAATGATATTGAGGTTAATACACCCTCCTTTATGGACTTGAATCTTAAGTTATCTTACGATTTCAAATTGGACGGCAGCGTCAAAGTTCAACTGAACGGAGGTGTGCAGAATATTCTGAACAGTTATCAGAAGGACTTTGACAAAGGCATAGATCGCGATTCCAAGTATATCTATGGGCCTGCCATGCCCCGATCTTTCAGTCTTGGGCTAAAAGTTTGGATTTAGTTTGGTATAGGATACTGAATATTTCTATGTTTTTGGGTGCCCCTCTCTTCTCCCCCTACAGGGTAGCGAGGGAGGGGACTTAGCAGGATTATAGTTAAGAATATTCTTAAAAAACAGGATCATTTATTTCGATGAAATAGAGACGGAGAATCTTTTGAAACTGCGTGATTCTTCCATTTTTGAGACATGGCAGAGACATAAATGAGAGATGTTTTTGCGAAAGATATCCTTTGGCACTGCGATAGCATTGTAATCGCATCGCGATTGGATAGTAATGACGACGCGATAGCATAATAATTCCAGTGCGAAAGCTATCCTTTCGCAACCCCTTCTTTTGTCAAATAAATACAAGATACTGGTTCTTAAGCAGTTGTATATCGGCCTATTTCTCGCGTATTTGCAGCCGTCTGCCTTTTGTTTTCAAATACGCGAGAAATAGAAGGGGTATAGTCAAGATATTTTATCACCATATTTTCTAACCTCAATGCCTGAGTACACGACATGCGGTGGAATCGTTATTATGGTGCAGTAGGGCTGTCTACCACTTTTAAATCGGAAATAGCTTTGAGTTGGTTCTCCATGGTTTCCGATTGCGATCCTTTCTTCTCGTTTACGATTATGATATTTGGGAATCTCTTTTTGAGTTCTGCTTTTTCGCTTTCGCTTAACTCGCCTTCGATATCAAAACGGTCTATTGTCATCTTATCCATCCACGAAGGAATGACCACCTTATCGGTAAAGCTTAAATATAGGTGATTGATATGTCCGAGTTCTTTCAGTATCAAGGGCACTTCCTTGACGCGAAGATAGATACCCTGTCTACCTTGATTTTGTTTTTTCAGCTTGTCAAACACGTCTTTCTCATTGTTTGCGATGGCTGTTAGCCAACCAATTTTGGGCGTTAGCGCCTGCGTCTCCGGATTCACCTCAACGCCTACGATGCCGGCGATGAGCTCCATCGGCGTGTTGCTCAACGTTTTTCCTGTCACGTCGTCTTGTTTGATGTATTGAAATCCGACACTAACTTGTTCAGGTAGCATTTTAAAAGTGTGAGGAATGGTAGCCGGAGTGCGCCCCTTTTCGTCAAAGGGGAAGAACTTAAGGAACCATCCGTCAACGTTAGTGGGCTTCTCTGAGCTGCAACCTCCACCTCTCAGTCTATCAGGACAGTCTTTCATGACGATGTCTTTCCAGAAGTTTTGATCGGGATGTCCTTCGGAAGCCTTCACAAATTCGTCAAGTATGGGAACGAGTTCCGCCGTCCACCAGCCTAACCCATAGGCGTCCAACTTGCGGGTCTTGGCGACAATTTCTTTCCAATTGGCAGGAGTTCCCTGTAAGGTGATGGACGGAATGCCGCATGCGATGTACATAACGATGTATTCGAAATAGGGTTTGACAGCATCCATCAGCACTATTTCTGAAGCTAAACGTTCTGTTTGTCGGGTTGTGGAGAAGTTAGCGGTTATCATTTCCGCCACGTTTCCCTTGGTATTCGCCTTGATTTGTCGGCTAAAGTCGTCGATCACCGCATTCCAGTCAGCATCTTTTGCCAATAGGTCTTTCTCGCTTTTTACCACCAAACTGAGCTTACCTTCATGATCTACGAGTTTGTCGCGCAACGCTTCGGGATCTTTATTCACGTAATGACTGAATTGTTGACTGATGAGTAGCCATATCACATCCGGCGATAGCACTACGGAACGATGGTCGGCAAAGGCTTCGACCATCATTTGAAAGAACACATCCTGCCCCAAATACTTGAGGCTGTCGTTCATAAAACTGGAAGTGACCAACTGCTTCTTGGGATTCGTAAAGTCTAACCTTTCAAGCACACCGTATGAAATGCCGCGTCCTATGGAATTATGAAACTTCTCTACCGGCTTTGGCAAGTTCTCGTCTACGACAAACGTGATGGATTGTTTGTCACGATGTAATATCTTCGCGTCAGCGGCATATAGACTATTCAAGGTCACCGTTAGTAATACGGCTAGTAATATAAACTTTTTCATAGGCCTATTATTTAAAAGTTAGCGGTTTGTAAAGATGAAAGGTTCCGTTAAAATAGAATTAACTTCACAATATAACAAAAATAGGAGTTTGTTTTCATAAGTCAAAGAAAATGACGTACATTTTTTACTATTTGAGTTGGTGACCGGGTCTATTTTCATACTCTACAAGATGCTATACTCAGTTGATTCGTTCTATCTGCAAATATAAGAGACAACCTGAATGACCTTGTTGGAATATTTATATGGTTAATTGCGTGATAGCCAAGGAGCAGTAATTGTCTCCGATTCATAGTGATTCAGTAGCTGGAAAGCCATTAACATGGGAGACGTTTTCCATCAATACCGTTTTCGTCGTTGAGGCCATCATCCACTTTGGCCTATAGTTTTCATTGGGTTCAAAGGTATGAGGTAATGCGTGAGAGTTTACATTTGATGATTGGAAGTTTTATTTATGATATAAGGTTTTTTGATATTGTGGCTTTGTCGTTAATTAAAAAAACGGCTTAAAATTTAATTAAGGAATTTATTATTTAAAATAATCGTTGAAATTTTAAATAACGATTTATTTGTTGATTAATCTCTATTTTATGCCTATGGCATGAGAATCAAGAATGTTTTTGTAAATTTGTGTCATGGAGTCCTGTAACTTCTTGTGGGACTTAAGATAACCACCATTAAACTTTGAACTAAAAACATGATACTTAGAAACAGAATATTACTCGTCATAGGCTGTGTGACCGTGAGCCTATCGGCCATGGGCCAGAGTCATGAGACGCGTGTAACGATGAAAGTAACGCCGACGCAGGTTGAGGCCCATCCGTCGGGTCCTTATGAGGCGACGTGGCCGTCTGTCAGTGAGAACTATCGCACACCGGAATGGTTTAAGGACGCTAAGTTTGGCATCTTTATCCATTGGGGGCCTTATCTCGTGCCGGCGACAGGTAGCGAATGGTATCCCAAGCACATGTACAATGGATTAAAGGATTCCCATCGCCAACGGTGGGGAGCCCAGAATGTGTTTGGCTACAAGGATTTCATTCCCTTGTTTCGTGCGGAGCATTTCGATGCCAAGGCATGGGCTGAGCTGTTCAAGAAGTCGGGAGCCCGCTATGTCATTCCCACGGCTGAGCACCACGACGGTTTTGCCATGTACGACAGCAAGCTCACCAAATGGAATGCCCGACGTATGGGTCCTAAGCGCGATGTGATTGGCGAACTTGCCCAAGCCGTGCGTGGCGAAGGTATGAAGTTTGGTGTGTCCAATCACCGTGTGGAGAACTGGGACTTCATGTATCCCTCTATGCCTTCGTTGTCAACTGGGATGGCAAGCCATTTACTATCCACACGTTGAGTGGCTTGGATGTGAGAAGTGTCACATCTATGGCAGACAATAGTAAGGTGAAATTCAGTCCCATTGCCGGCGGGGTGTTTATCAATGCAGAACGACAAGTCACGGACAAGGTCGTAGGATTCAAGATTATTGTCAAAAAAGGGCGTAGTGTTCTTTACATAGGAGATTCCATTACCGATGGCGCTTGGGGACGAAGTAATGGTGGAGCTCAACCTACTGATCAACGTAGCCTCGGCGATCAGAATCATATCTACGGACATAGTTATGTGATGTTGTGTGCCGCCCATTATCAAAGTGCCTTCCCTATGACGGATTATAAGTTTTATAATCGCGGAATCAGTGGCGACGGTATTGATGAATTGGGCAAGCGATGGCAGCAAGACGCACTTGATCTTCATCCCGATGTGGTGTCCATTCTCATAGGCACGAATGATATTAACGCCTATATCGGCCGAAAGCAAAACAATACAGCCGATACTTTTGATATGACGACTTGGGGAAAGAAGTATCGTCAATTACTCGACCAATTGCGTAGCGCTAATCCATTAGTAAAGATATTCTTGGGAACGCCCTTTGTAGCCAAAGAGGGCAATGTCGGAAAACAGAGCGATTTCTCTTTACGTAAACAATTAATCCATGAGATGGGGGAAGTCGTGCGTCATATAGCTAATGATTACGGAGCTGTTGTCTTGCCTTACGATGAAATATTCGAGTCGTTGATTGTTGATCAGCCCCGTCCGGGTTATTGGATTTGGGATGGCATTCATCCAACACCTGCCGGCCATCAAAAGATGTCAGAACTCTGGATACGCCAAGCCCGGAATGCCGGTATTATGCCATAGGGAGTACGATTCTCATAGTTCAATCATAAAAAAAGGAGCCTTAAGGCTCCTTTTAAAGTAACTAGTCATCCCTAAATCGATAATAAGAATCAACATAGAGAGTATAAACAGGGAAGACTAGTTGTAGCAGCTCTCTCCGTGCTCGTAGATATCGAGACCCTCTTCCTCGATGCGCTTGTCGACACGCAGACCGACGGTCTTCTTGATGACTACGAAGAGGATGGTACCACACAGGATTGCCCAGCCGTCGATGCAGAGGATGCCCAGCATCTGGGCTCCCAAAGCGCCGAAGCCATGACCGTACAGTGCTCCCGTGCTCACAGAGAAGAGTCCGGTGAGGAGCGTGCCTGCGATACCGCAGATACCATGTACGCTGCTGGCACCCACGGGGTCGTCGATGTGCAGCTTCTGGTCGATAAACTCAATGCCGAAGGGCAGGAGAACGCCGCAGATGGCACCGATGGCCAGGGCGCCTGCAGGCGACACAAGGTCACAACCGGCTGTGATACCTACCAGACCGGCAAGGATACCGTTGAGGGTGAGCGAGAACGAGGGTTTGCCATACTTGATCCAAGTGGTGAACATCGTGCCCAGACCACCGGCCACAGCAGCCAGGTTGGTGGTGAGAAACACATGTGAGATGGCCACGCGGTTCACCTCACCGCTGGCTGCAAGCTGAGAACCGGGGTTGAAACCAAACCAGCCAAACCAGAGGATGAATACACCCAGGGAGGCAATGGTCAGGCTGTGACCGGGAATGGCGTTGCTGCGACCGTCGCTGCGATACTTGCCCAGACGGGGTCCGAGCACCAGGGCACCGACGAGGGCCAGCACACCACCGACGCTGTGAACGAT
>Ga0183095_11277_pt1 | contig 22813 bp, 20 predicted proteins | sample BioMet4_FD_130346 | JGI IMG/M metagenome (GOLD analysis project Ga0183095, IMG submission 130346) | Microbial communities from bioreactor (seeded with sewage sludge) at LBNL, California, USA - Biofuel metagenome 4 (v2) (version 3) | ecosystem: Engineered > Bioreactor > Anaerobic > Unclassified ...
TGCGTCTGACCAAGAAGAACCTGGGCTTCATGTGCATGAGCTACGGTTATGTCTATGTGGCGTCGATCGCCATGGGCGCCAACCGCAATCAGGCGCTCCAGGCCTTCCTCGAAGCCGAAGCTTATCCGGGTCCGTCCATCATCATGGCCTATGCTCCGTGCATCGCGCACGGCATCTCCGACATGATGAAGACGCAGACCGAAGAAAAGCGCGCTGTCGAATGCGGTTACTGGCCGCTTTATCGGTATAATCCGATGGAAGCCAACCCGTTCAAGTGGGAATGCAAAGAACCCAGCGCCGACTTCCAGGAATTCATCCGCAGTGAACGGCGTTACACCACGCTGTTCAAGACCGCTCCGAATGAAGCCGAAGGGATTCTCAAGGAAGCGGAAGTCGATGCCAAACGCCGCATGAACTTCTACCAGAAAATGGGCGAAATCATGAAGTAGTTCGGCACTCGGTTGCTGATTCTGGCCGCATCCGGAAAGGATGCGGCCTTTTTTGTCGTTTGAGGTTGGTTGAAACATTTTCGGTTGCTCCTGTTTCCGGCTTGTATTTTGTTCCGGTTGCCAGTATTGTTTTCATTTTGAGTTCAGCGAGATATCCAGTCAGGTGAATTACGGTAAACAATTATGAATTCCACAGTGTACAACGAGCTTAAAGAACGCGGTTTCGTCTATCAGGAAACCGATGCCGCCGCCCTGGAAAAACTTTTGAACGGCGGCCAAGTGACTTTTTACGTCGGGTTCGATCCTACCGGCAGCAGTCTGCATGTCGGGCATTTGCTGCCGATCATGGCGATGCGGCGGCTGCAACAGGCCGGACATCAGCCGATCGTGCTGGTCGGCGGCGCCACCGCATTGGTCGGCGACCCCAGCGGCAAGAGCGAAGCCCGTCCCATTCTCAGCCGGGAAGAAGTGGCGGCCAACGCCGCCGTGCTGAAAGCGCAACTGGCTCGTTTCGTCAATGTTGACCAGGCGATTTTTGTCAATAACGCCGACTGGTTCAAAGATTTGCTCTATATCGATTTTCTGCGGGATATCGGTTCCAAGTTCAGCGTCAACCGGATGTTGGCGGCGGAATCGGTCAAGCAGCGGATGGAAACCGGGATTTCGTTCCTGGAATTCAACTATATGATTTTGCAGGCTTACGATTTTTATGTGCTTAACGCTAAGTTCGGCTGTCAGGTCCAGTTCGGCGGCCAGGACCAGTGGGGCAACATCGTTTGCGGGGTGGAACTTGCCCGGCGGCTGAACCAGAAAGACGTGTTCGGCATGACGTTCCCGCTGTTGCTGAACAGTCAGGGCACCAAATTCGGAAAAACTGCCGGCGGTGCCGTTTGGCTCGATGCCAGCCGTACTTCCGTGTTCGATTATTATCAGTTCTGGCGGAACTGCGACGATGCCGATGTGGGTCGGCTGCTCTGCTTTTTCACCGGACTGCCGATTGATGAGATTCACCGTCTGGCGGCGCTCCCGGCGCCGGCCGTCAACCGCGCCAAAGAAATTCTGGCTTTCGAAGCCACCACGCTGGCGCACGGCTATGAAGCCGCCGTGAAGGCCTATCTGGCGGCTGGCAGCAAGTTCGGTTTTGCGGACCCGGAAAGTAAGATTCCAACCTCCAGCCGGTTGGCCGAAGTCAAGGCCGATTCCGAGGCGCTGGACGACCTGCCGACGTTCTCCATTCCGGCTGCCGAGCTGACCGATGGAAAAATCTGGATCGTCAAACTGTTGACGGCGTCCGGACTTTGTACGTCCAGCGGCGATGCCCGCCGCCTGATTCAGGGCGGCGGCGCTTATCTTGGCGAACGCCGGATCGACGACGTCAACTATCAGGTTTCCGACCGCGATTTCGATCACGGCGCGTTGCTGCTGAAAGCCGGCAAGAAAAAAGTCAAACGGATCGTCCGTTAATCGAGGCGCGTCATGCAGATCGATCGCTGGGAAGTGGAAAACACCATCAGTCATAACGGACAGATGAATGTTTATCTGGTCAAGGAACTCGACACCGGACGACCGGCCGTGCTGAAAGCTCTGATTACCGGCGGCAAGACCGGCGCCACTCAGCAACGCAATTTCCAGCGGGAAATCGCTATCAATTCGCAGTTGAAACACCGGAATATCGTCGGCTACATTGGGTCCGGCGCCGGCGACCAGTTTCTCTATTGCGTGTTCGATTACTGTAACGGCGGCAATCTCACGGATACGCTCCGCAAAATGGGCCGTACCCTGTATTTGGAAGAGGCGATCCGGATTGTCTTGCAGGTGTTGTCCGGTCTGGACTATGCTCACAACGTCGAACTGTTGGGCACCGACGGTCAACCGACCACGCTTGGGGTGGTTCATCGCGACATCAAGCCGGAAAATATTCTGCTTCATTACAATGCCGCCGGCCAGTATACCGCAAAAATCGCCGATTTTGGCCTTTCCAAGGCCTTCCATCAGGCCGACCGGGGATGGACACGGACCGGCGACATCGGCGGCTCGCTGGCCTTTATCAGCCGCCAACAGATCATCAACTACAAATACGCCAAGCCGGAAGTCGACGTCTGGAGTGCCGCCGCCGTGCTTTTCTATCTGCTGGCCGGAGTCCCGCCGCGCGGTTCCCAATCCATCTCCTTCAGCGACATTCTAAAGACTTCCCCCCAATCGCTGGGGCAATATCGGGCCGATCTGCCCGAACAAGTAGTCGAACTCCTCGATCTGGCCTTGGACGACAGCGGCATGTTGCGTTTCAAAACCGCCGCTGAATTCAAAAACGTTCTCACTGAGCTCCTTCCTAAGCCTCGATAGAACAGGGAAAACATCGAACAATAGCTTTGTTGAATTCCAAGTCTAGCTCACGGTTGATTTCGTTCATTAAAGAGTAACCCGCAAATCTCTCTTTTCATTATCGACCCCAGTTGCCGTTGACGCCATAATTTCCGGTTGTGTCTTAGCGTTCGGCATCGTTGTGATTACTATTGAATAGCCACGTTCCATCCGGCACATCAGCCAGACGCCGCTCACCAAGAGGAAGTTGGAAAATACTTTGGCCAGCGCAAAAGCAATCGCGCCACCCTGCATGTGCAGCGTAATCGACACCCAGAGTTCCACGCCCCAGATGCCCAGCAGCAGAAAATACTGACTGCCGATCAGAATCATCATCCCGTGATGCGGGATGCCTTTATGCAAGGGTTTTCCCATTTCTGCCGCATTCATATCCCGGCGGAGTTCCCGTCTTCGCCACCGCCAGAACAGGCCGACCGCGATCGACAACGGAAATACCAGCATGCCGTACCAGTGGAAGGCAAACATCTGCTCTTTCACATACATCCACCACATCATCAACGGAATGGCAACAATCGGCAGCAGCAACGCCCCGTCGAAGCAATACAGCGCCACCTTCAGCCAGCGCCATTCCGGCTTGGTGAATTCAGAATTTTCCAATTATGTGAATAATATATTTCCGAAGTCTTCCGGACGGTGAAAATTGAGTTTGATTAAGGGATTCCAGGATGCCCAGTGCGGATGCGAAGTCTGGTCTCCGCATTTGTAAAAATTGCCGTGCCAAGCGGTTCCGGGCAGTCTGTCGGCCTCAACCTTGCCGCAATATTTTGTCAAGATGGAGAAAGGCAGAAAAAAGCCCACGGTCCAGGTTTGCGGGAGGGAGATTTCCAGATCGATCACGGCCGGCAGCGAATGTTCGATGCGGAGTTGTTGCAATTTCTCAACGGTCAATCTGGAATATTTGGCGAAACCGTGCGGAATCCGGGTGGGGGCTTCGATATAATAAGCCGCCGGTACGCCGCCGGCGTTGAATTCAAAACTGAAATAGGGCTGTCGTCCGAATGGCTGCAAGAAAAGACTGACGCAACTGTCTTCGCTGACGTGGTCGTTCATTTGCCGCGGCTGGCACGGACAAATTGATCCCGGACCCGGAAAATACCATAAAAACCATGGCGGTCGTAGCTTATTTCCCTCGGGTATCGGGACGATGTGTCACCTCATCGGGATAAATTTTCGCGACGGAAAACTCTTCGATCTCCTGCCAGAACGGATCATCCCAGGCGGATAGTACCGGGGTGATATGGGTTTGATTCAAATGATAGGTTTTGCTCATGATATGTTTTTTCTCGTTATATCAAATTACATTTTATCCGATCCGAAAGCGGCGAGAACCATACCGGCGGCGATCATGCCGTAGGCTAACCACTGGAGGCTGCCGGGCCGGACCTGAAAGACCGCGATCAACGCCAGTTGCGAGAACAGAAACGCCCCGCCGATGCCCAAGCCCATCGCCAGCGCCGCGTCCATGCGGGTATAGAGTTTCATCTGGAGCCACATGCTGGTAATGCCGAGCGCGTTGCCGAGGACAAACCCCCACACCCAGCGCTGCGGCGATTCGCTGCCGTATTTGTAGATCACCTGCGAGACAATCTGCAACAGCCAGAAGCCGGTCAGAAGCGCAATGATTATTTTCATACTGCGTTAGTCTCCGGCCCGAAACGGTACAGCGTTTCGGGCCGAAGGTTTAACTCAGTCGACGCCCAGCAGCGCCATAATCGACGGATGCCGGTAGATCGACTTCCAATTGCACCCGTCCGGAATCTTGTTCTTGAGCAACATCGATTCGTACGGGGGCATCAAGGCATAATCCTTGACTTCATCGATCGGGCCGAGGCAGAAGTCGTCGGTCAGGAACTTTTTGTCGTCCTTGACGATTTTCATGCTTTCGAGAATGTAGAAGTGCAGCTGCATCGAGTAGACGCAGAGCGGACGGATCGCCTTTTCGGCCGACGCATTGGTCGGGTCGCCGACGACGCCGGCGGGAGTCTTCTTCCATTCGGGGGCCTGCGGATAGAACTGGTGCCAGACCGAGATGCCCGGAGTCATGGCCCCGGCCTTGGTGGTGGGGGCGTAGGGCAATGCGCCGTTCGGATTGGTTTTGACCTTGTAACTATTGTCGTAGCAGTCGTCCGGGCCGGTGGCCATCTGGTAGGAGAGTTCGGCTTCGTCGGCATGGACGAAGTTGGACTTGAACTTGCAGGACTTGTAGCGCGGATCGAAGCCTTTCATCTGCCAGGTGTACCATTCGGTTTCCATGATGATCGCCGGGCAGCCGGTGGTTTTGCCGAACTTGTGGATGGCGTGCTGGTTGACGTATTCCTGACCGTGATTCTGGAGGTTGATGATGTTGCGGAAGCCCATGTTGTAGAGGCCGATGAGATTCCAGAAAATCGTGTTGATGTGGGTCTTTTCCGGCATGATCATGGTGCCGGGCATATAGCAGTGGTGCGACGGATGGGACCCGGCGCCGGTGGGGAACGCCAGCATGATGCCGGTCTTCTGACGCATGGCGTAGGAGATGGCGAGGCACTGGTGGCCGTCCTGGAACAGGTTGCTGGAAGCGCCGTGGAGTTCCATGGAACCGGTCACGAAAATCACGCTGCGGGTGTCGAGAATTTCCGGATAGACGTGGCCGAACGGCGCGTGGCAGAAGAAATATTTCGGGTCGTTCAGACGGCAGGGCTGGGGATAGCCGTAATAGGCGGCCACCGCCTTGATGTCGTCGTCGCTGAGCTGGTCGTACCCGTGGTTGAGAATGTACTCGAACGGGGTCATGTAATTTTCTTCTTGGAAATTCTTTTCCGCGTCGGCAAACATGCCGAGCACGATTTTTTCACCTTGATCGTAAAGCTTGCTCATAATGATTCCTTGTTTATTTCCGGGAATTGGAAGTTGGGAAAAGACGATTTAAGGTCTGCATGGCGGCGGCGGCGGCCTGTTCCGGATCGGGCCACGGCAGCATTTCCATGGAGACGTAGCCGGCGTAACCGGTGGCGTCCAGCACGGCGGCAAGTTTCGCGAACGGAAGATGCCCCGCGCCCGGATAGCGCCGGTTGCTGTCGGCCCAGTGTACGTGGCCGGTGACGGCGGCCGCCCGGACGAAACTGCCGCTCAGAGACGGCTCCTCGATGTTCATATGAAACGTATCGAGCAGCAACCGGACGGACTGTCCGGGCAGTTCGGCGAGCAGCGTCAGGCCGTCGTCCACCGTGTTGATCAACCGGGTTTCGTAGCGGTTGATCGGCTCGAGCAGGATGGTGACGCCCCGGTCGGCGGCGGCTGACGATAAGTCGGCCAACCCGTCAATCAGAAAGGCGCGATCACGGATTGGATCGTCGGTGCCGCGTCCCCGGATCAGGCCGACGATAACCATTGCCCCCAGCGCGGCGGCGAAGTCGAGCTGATGCTTCAGCCGTTCCGTCGCCGCCTGTCGAACGGCCTCATCCGGGTCGGTCAGGCTCAAACCTTCCTCGACAAACGCCTGTCCGGTGCCGAGAGCGGGAATGGCGATGCCTTCCGCCTCGGCGGCCCGACGCAGCGCGGCCGGATCAAGTCCGGCGGGATCGCGGACCGCCAGCTCGACGCCGTCATAGCCCAGGGCGGCGGCCCGGCGGAACGCGCCCGTCAGGTCGGAGTCGTGGGTGACGGCGGCAAACCGCGTTGGGCTGACCGAGATCACCAGTCCTTTTTTGATCGTTCCGTTCACGGTTCGATGACCACTTTCATGGTGTCCGGCTGCATCGAGTGGAGCAACCCTTCCCGCGCCTGCTCGATCTTATAGTGATGCGAGACCAACTTTTCGAACGGGAAGTTCTTGGCATACTTGCTCATCAGCTTGAGACTGTCGCCGTAGTGTGTGAACGGGTGGTTGGTGACGCCGAACAGCCGGACGTTTTTCGCGCAGAGGTGGCGGTTGATGTTGATTTCGGTCGTGCCGGTGTCGACGAAGTTGCCGGCTTCGATGTACGTTCCGCCCTTGCGGAGCATTTCGAGTCCTTCGATCACCGCGTGCGGCGAGCCGGTACATTCCACCACCAGGTCGGCGCCGCGGCCGTGCGTGAGTTCCAGCACGCGGGCAATCCGTTCTTCGCGACTGGTCTTGCCAATGTTCAACATGTAGTCGGCGCTGAATTCGCCGGCCATGTTCAGCCGGAAGTCCGACTTGTCGACGGCGATGATATCCCCCGCGCCGAGAATGCGGGCCTTGATCAGCGCCGCCATCCCCATCGGACCGACGCCCTGAATCACTACCGTATCGGCCGCGCCGAACCCTTCGTGCGCCAACGAATAGCATTCCTTGGCGCGGTCGACCGCGTAGCTGACGGTGAACACTTCGGTCATCACCGACACGTTCGACGGCACGTCGTCCGGCACTTTGTAGACGAACGTGCCGGGAAGGATGTACATGTATTCGGCCCAGCCGCCGAACAGCGACGGTTTCTGGGTGGTCGGAAAGGCGTTGCCGTAGGCCTTCATATGTTCGCACCACGGATAGCCGAAGGTGTTCCGGCAGTACCAGCATTCGCCGCAGACGTAGTCCGGCGACATGGTCACGCGGTCGCCTTCTTTCAGCGGCTGACCGTAAAATTCCATGTGTTTGCGGGCTTCGCTGCCGATTTCCGCGATAATCCCGGTGTTTTCATGGCCGGGGATGATCGGGAACGGGGTGTCGGTTTCCGCCGACGTTCCGGCGTACTGTTTGCTGCGGCCTTCGAAGGTGTGCTTGTCGGTTCCGCAGATCCCGGACATTTCCATCTTCAGAATCATCGCCCGGGGATCGTCCAGTTTGGGATAGGGGAAATACTGGGTTTCGATTTTTCCCGGACCGGTCATCACGGCGGCTTTTACTTGAGTAGGCATGATTTCTTTTCTCCTTTGAAGTTGAGTTAATACAATTTAAAACCGGGATTTCGCCTGACGGCGACCAGCGTATTCGCCGCGGGATCGCGCCCGCGGAGCCCGCGGCGGCATGATCCCAGGGGCTCAAGCCGCCCCTGGACCTGGCTGAACATAGCTATGTTCGCAGGGGACACCCGAACAGCTTCGGGTTCCCCCTTGCAACCCTCCTCCCGAGCTTTTTCTAAATTCGTGTTTAACGTAATGCGCATGACTCTGAATCCGGCTACTTCATAATGGCGGTGATTTTGGCTTCCTTGCGGTCGGTACGGAGCGCAACAATGTTTTCCGGCACCTGTTCCAGCGCAATCCGCTTGGTCACCAGCGGCGTCATATCCATTCCGGAGGCCATCGCCGAGATCACCCGCGGGAACGTGCCGTGGCCGGAATGTCCCTGCGCGCCGATGATCGACGCCCGGCGAACCTGGAGTACTTCCCCGGTCACCGGAATCTTGGCGTCGGCACGGGCCACGATCACGATTTTGGCGTTCAGCGTACGGCCTTCCCAGACCGCTTTTTCAATGCCGGGAAATACTTTCTGCGGCAACCCGGTGGCTTCCAGATAGAGGTCGCCTCCCATTCCGCCGGTGATTTCCAGCACTTGTTCGGCAAAGTCGGCTTTTTCCGGGTTGATGACGTGGGTCGCGCCCATTTTCCGGGCCAGTTCCGCCCGTTCCGGCTGCGTTTCCGACATAATCACGTTTGCCGCTCCGGCACGCTTCAGAATCGCGGTCGCCGCCAGTCCGATCGGGCCGCCGCCCAGAATCACCACGTTGTCGCCCGGACGGATCCCGCCGCCGCGCTCGATCACCGCATTGTAGGCCACGCAGGTGGGCTCCACCAGACTGCCCGCCACAAACAGTTCGTCGCCGCGATACGCTTTCCGCAGACTGTCCAGACTCCAGAGATAACGCGAGTTGATCGTCACATAGTCGGTGAACGCGCCGTTGACGCTGAACCCGAGCTCTTGGAGCCGTTCGCAGTGGTTCGGCCAGCCGTCGGCGCACGGACGGCAGTACGAGCACCAGAACATTTCTTCGGCGCAGACCGCTTCCCCCGCCTTGAACCGCTGTCCGGTGGCCTTGTTGATCGCCTTCGTACCGGCTTCCGCCACTTCCCCGGCCACTTCGTGCCCCAGCACCACCGGAAACGCGGTCAGGCCCGGATAAAAGATGTAGCCGTCGGCATCCGGCTGCGCCATGTGGACATCGCTCCCGCAGATGCCGCACGCCTTGACTTTGATCAATACTTCATCGTCTTGGATCGTCGGTTTCGGGATGTCTTGGATTGCCAGTTTGGGGTGCCGCCAGACCCGGCTGCCCAGATAGGTCAGCTTGCCTTCCACATCTTTTTTCCCCAGTCGGAAATCCGACTTCGGGGCCCATTCCGCCGTCAACATCACTGCTTTCATAACGCGCTCCTTTGATAACATGATTTTACATGTACCATACCTGTATCATTCATTGCTAAAAAAAACGGTCACCGCCAGTGCGGCAGACCTTTTTCCGTTTTTTGAGTTCAGTCTATATTGCCACAGGATTTCCGGATGACCAGTTCGGTTTTCAATACTTCATGGGATGGGTTTTTCCAGCTGTCCGAGTTGTCCCGGTTCTGAATTTTCTGCAACAGAATCTGCAACGCCATGCGCCCGATTTCGTACTTCGGCTGCCGGACGGTGGTCAGCGGCACTTCGATCAGCGAGGAGAATTTCAGATCGTCGAACCCAATCACCGCAATATCCTCCGGAACTCGTTTCCCCGCCTCTTTTATGGCCCGCATGGCGCCGATGGCCTGGTAGTCATTGCCGGCGAAAACGGCGGTCGGCGGTTCGGGGAGTGCCAGCAGTGCGTTCATATTGGCGTAGCCGCCTTCCATGTCCGGCTCGAACCGGTCGCCGTTTTTCCGGACGATATTGGTATTCATTTTTCGAACATAGGTCGGATTATAGACAATCTGGGACTCGCCCAGGGCGTCCAGATACCCTTGCAGCCGGGCGTCGTTGGCGCTCCCGGACGTGCCGTACAAGTGAGCGATGCGCCGATGTCCGAGTTTGATCAGGTGAATCACCGCGTCGTGAGCGCCGCCGTAGTTGTCCACCACCACGTAATCGGTGTCGAAATCGGGATAATAGCGGTCCACCAGCACGAACGGGACGTTCATTTCCTTGAGGCGGAAAAGCGCGTCGACATTGGCCCGGCCCCAGTTCGGGAAAATCACCGCGCCGTCGACATGGTGGTTGACCAGATATTTGATGTTGTGGTTTTCCTGGTCGATGCTGCCGTTCGAGGACTGAATCAACAGATTACAGCGGTTGCGGTTGGCTTCTTCCTGCAGGCCCCGGCAGATTTCGGCAATGAACAAGTCGTCGATATCGGGTACAATATAGGAAATACTCACGGACGGTTCCGCCGTGCCGTCGCTCCCGACATTTTCCGATACGAACGTTCCCTTGCCGGGCACGCGGTACAGCAGATTCTGCGCGATCAGGTTGTCGATCGCCTTGCGCGCGGAACGGCGGCTGATGTTGTATTTCCGGCTGATTTCGTTCTCGGACAGAATACACTCGCCGCCTTTGAGCAGTCCGCTGCGGATCTGATCCAGCAGATCGCGTTCCACTCCTGCATAAACATAGGAGATGTCTTTTCTCAATCCCTGCATCAGTTCCGGCATGGCAGCATTCCAAATTGGTGTTGATGAACTTGTATCATTCCTGTACTATACAGGACTGGGGACAACTTGTCAATAAAAACCGGCCGATATTTTAAAAATTTGCCGGAATAGATATTGACAACGCAAAAATTGTCCATTATAATCTATGGATACAAGTATGAAACAGGTCCACGGAAAAGCAACCCATGAAAATTAGTACCATCGTTTTCGATCAACTGCCGGAACACGATACCTGCTGGTCGTTCATCGGCGGGGTCGACGGCAAAATGTATACCGGCGTCTGCGGGGAAATGACCGGCGGCATGAGCGCCTACGTCGCGGCTTACGATCCCCGGACCCGGAAAATGGAATATCTGGTGGAGATGGCCAAAACCATCGGGGTCCCCGCCGACAATGGCCAAGGGACGCATTCCAAAGTTCATAAGTGTCTGTTGCAGGATAACGACGGCACGCTGTACGCCGCCACCCATTGCACCGGTGCGCCGCTCGGCGACTGGATCTGGCGGCCGTGGAATTGCTGGACTCATCCGCAGAAACAATTCAGCGGCTCGGGATTCGCCGCCTTCAAACCCGACGGCGAAGTTCTCTATACGAAAATCCTTTTTCCGCATGAAGGCTCGCGCTGCATGGCGCTGGCCCCGAACCGGCGGCGAATTTACGGGATTTCGTATCCGCGCAATCGTTTCTTTATTATCGATTTGAAGACCCGTGAAGTACGCGACGTCGGCCGCATCGGCAACATCAATCCGCAATGCGTTTTTGTCGACGGCGAGGAAAACGCTTTTACGACGGATGATTACGGTCATATCCTCAAATTCTGCGGCGATAAAGAAGAACTGATCGATACCGGAACGCAGATTCCTCACGTTTCTTTCCGCAACGGTTATCACAATACCCTCTATGATGTAGTCCCGGACCCGCAGGACCCCAACGTGGTCTGGGGCGCTACCTGGACCTGGGGACAGCGTCTGTTCCGCTACGACTGCAAGCGGAACGAACTTCAGGATTTCGGCAAAGCCTACGGCGAGGAAAACCGCGAATGGAGCCACATTATCAACGATCACTGCGGCGGGATGGTTTTCGGCGCCGACGGCAATCTCTATTTTGTGGTCAACCGGAAAAATGACCACGGCGGCAGTTCGCCGCATCTGATCCGCATGAATCCGGATACCGGCAAACGCGAATTGCTCGGCATGTTGCAGGTTGACGGCAAGCCCGGCGATCACATCGCCCGCGCCGCCATGGACCGGGACGGGCTCCTCTATTTTTCGGAAGCCGGCAATACGCCCACCAAACTGTTCCGCTGTCAGATCGACTATGCCGGACCGCGTATGGACATCAAAACACGTCGTTTATGGGGTTGAAAAATATGTTGGATTTAACGAATAAGCAATGGCCGTCGTCGCCGCTCAAACAGAAGAATCTCGACGCCGAACAGTTGAAACAGTTGCTGCGGATTCGGGCGGACTACGAAAAAAGCGCGTTCGTCACCGAAGGCCATCTGGAAGTCCGGGCGCTGGGCGCCAAGGAATTTACCGCGCCGATCCCGCCGGGCGAATCCGCCGTTACCGCGTTGGTTCATCATCCGAACGGCCATATCTACGGAGCCACTTCCGGGAATAACGCTCATCTGTTCTTTTACAATCCGGCGCCGGATGCCGACGCGGCGGCCGACATCGGCATCGTTGCGCCCCATTCCTCCATTCCGGCGCTGGCGGTACTGCCGGACGGCAGTATTCTGGGTGTCGTCAATCAAGCCGACGGTGCCGCCGCATTATTTCGCTACCGTTCCTGTGACGTTCTGCTGGCGGAAAAAGATTTTTCCGGCATGGGCGTACGGGAAATCTTCGACCTGCCCGCCGAAGACCAGCTCTTTTTCAGTACCATCGACCCTTGCCATTCCGCCGGGAAAATCGAGGTTTTAGCCGAACCGCAATTGCCCGAAGCCATGGCCGACATCCTGGTGACGGGAGAACGCATCTATCTGTTGGGAGCAGCCTCGGGAACCGTTTTCCGCTATCTGTCCGCGAGCGGCAAAATCAATGCCGTCGGACGGCTGGACGTGAACGGCAACTTCTCGCCGCGGCTGATTGCCGATGCCATCGGCAACGTCTACGGCGCCGGGCTCAACGGACAGCTTTTCCGTCTTCCGGCGGACGCCGACCGACTGGAAAAATTGAACGTCAACGCGCCGTCGCTGAAAGGCCGCGAGCTCTACAACCGGGTGACGGCATGGGTTTGCGACCATAAAAACGGCATTCTTTACGGCGGCACCGTCGACGGCATTCTTTTCCAGTTCCTTTCGGCGGAAAACCGGATGGTCTGTCTGGGCAAGCCGGTGGACATTACGAATGTCAAAGGCATGGCCGTTTCCGGCGGCAAGGTCTATGCGATCATCGGGGAAACCGGCGACTGTGCGCATCTGGCGGTTTACGACAATGCGACGCGGGATCTGCGCGATCTGGGGTGTTTATTGGCGCGTTCGGAACGGCCGTGGAACGGTTATGAGTTCGGTTGTATGACGACGGGCAATAACGGCACGGTGTTTCTGGGTGAAACCGACCGCATCAGCCAGCTTTTCATGTATTTTCCATCCGTCGAATAAATAAAAAACGTTCTCAACCAACGAGGAGAGTGAAGAAAATGGATAACGGAAACAACAAGTACGGAATGAAAAAATTTACGCTCATTGAGCTCCTGGTCGTAATTGCTATTATTGCGATTCTCGCGTCTCTGCTGTTGCCATCGTTGAATAAAGCTCGGAATACGGCCAAAAGCATAGCATGTACGAATAACTTGAAACAACTTGGGACCTATTTCATGATGTTTACCAATGATCATCATGATATCGTCCCGGCTGCCTGCGCCAATTATTATTCCGCATTAACCAGTGGAGAATTCAGCGGTAGTTGCGGAGACGGAACCAGTTGGGCTCAAGCTTTGTCAAAAGATGTAACTTGGGGCGCCGGTTATATTACTACACTCCAATTGCTGCACTGTCCCAGCAATACCCGGGAAGTCACCCTCTTCGATCGACCCAATTATGGCGTCAACGAATACTGCGGCAGTCCCAACGGGCGGCAGACTTACTGGCAGAAAATCACGGCGGCAAAAAAACCGTCCGAAACCTTGATGATCGCGGATTTGAACGACAAAAACTCCCAACTCATTTGTTCATGGGGCGAAACCTTTCAACCGTATCCGCTCCACAGCAAGAAAGCGAATGTCTGCTGGGTAGACGGCCATGTTGCCCCGATGACGAGAGCCGATTGGATGCTGACTCAAGTCGATGTCCCCTACTATTACTATTGGGTGTTTAATAAATAAACAACGCCTTGGCGATTTTCACAACCAGTTATAAGGAATATATCATGCATTTGCCAGTCCAACTGTTTCAACGCGCGGTCTTGTTGCTCCTGATGACGGCAGGAATCTCTCTGGTCGGTTATGCCGGTAATCCGGACAATCCGCTTTCCTTTGGTCGGGCGAATGCCTGGGAGACTTTTCACAGTTCGATCGTGGACGGTGGACGTAACGGCGGACATTGTCTACAGATAAAAATGACCATCACGCGCGAAGACGTTGAAAATTGGTCAGGGGACAAAGGCGCGGCCACCCGCGCTTTTCTGCCGGTCGATCCAAAGAAAAAATACTACCTCTCCGCTTGGGAAAAACGGGCAGAGGGAACCGGCGGATTGTGGATTCACGTCTGGGCCTACGATCAAAACAACCATGCGATCGGCGACATAGTTCATTCTCTCGACCGGCACTACGTCGATCCCGAAAACGAGTGGAACAAAATCGAACGGGCCTATATTGAATTTCCCCCGGAGACGGCATCGATTCGAGTTTGTCTGGAAACCGGAACTCCGGCCGACAAAAAGATCGATCTCAAGATCGATGATGTCGTTTTCCGGGAAATGCCGGTTCCTAATCCTCGGGCGAAACCCGGACTTCGAGTCGTTCCGGCTATTACCAGCCAGGTCATCCTGCCGGATACTCCGCTGCCGGAAAATGCTATGCCAAAGGAAATCCGTCTGACCGGCGCCCGGGGAGAATACGAACCCGCCAGCTTTGTCGTGACCGCGCCCGATAATTCCGCGCTCGATGCCGTCTCCGCGATCGCCGGAGAGCTCACTTCCGCGGACGGAAAGTCCCATATTCCCGCCAACCAGATCGATCTGCGCATCGTAAAATGCTGGATGATCGGAGGACGGAACTGGACCGGAGTTTTGCAGGGAGTGAAAATTCTCCGCCCGGAACTGCTCCTGAAGGATGCCGGAATGCTTAAAGTCAATCCGACGGAAAAGGCCAACTATATTCGGCTCAATTTTCCGGATGGTCCGCGTTACTCCTGTGTCAGCAACGCCGAAGACGAAGTTTTCGTTCGTCCGAACAACGAAGGACTCCCGTTGCTCAATTCGAAATTCCCGGTGCAGGATGCTTCGGAACTCCAGCCGGTTACCATTCCGCGGGGAACCAACCAGCAATTCTGGGTTACGTTCCATGTGCCGAAAAATGCGGTTCCGGGGCAATATACCGGAGAAATCACCGTAAAAGCCGGGGAAAAAATCTTAGACAAATTGCCGGTTCGGCTTACGGTTCTGCCGTTTGAATTGTTGAAACCGTATTATATATCCTCCATTTATTACAAGGGGGAACTCGGCGGTGCGGGCAGTATCGGTGCGGGCAACTACAGCAACAGTAAAAATGAAAAACAGTACCTGGCCGAAATGATCAATCTGCGCGAACACGGCGTCGATAATCCGTCAATCCATTTGTGGTGGAACAATCCGGCGGAAACGGAACGATCATTGGCCAAGATTCTCGCCATTCGTCGGGATGCCGGACTGGACAATCGCGAACTGTTCATCTGGGGCGGCAACACCGGCGCATCGCAAACTCCGGAACAACTGAATGCGCTGAAAGCACAGGTAAAAAAGGTTCTTGACATCGCACATCGGTTTGGGGCGCAGAAAGTCTATTTCTATGGCATCGATGAAGCGGCCGGAGAAAAGCTGCTGGCCGAACGCAAGGCATGGGAAATCGTCCATCAGTCCGGAGGGCTCGTTTATGTTGCCGCCACTCCCGGCATTTTCAAAACCATGGGCGATCTTCTCGATATCATTGTTCTTCAGGGATCGCCGAAAAAAGAACCCGTTTCCCCCTGGCATAAGAAAGGGCACAAAGTCTTGAATTATGCTTTCCCGCAGGCGAGCGTGGAAGACTCCGAACTCTATCGGCGCAATTATGGTTTACTCCTGTGGCAGAATGACTACGACGGCGCCATGAATCATGCTTATCAGGCGGCCTACGGCAACCCTTACAATGATTTCGACGGCTATTGCCGGGATGAGATCATGGCCTATCCCACCGTGAACGGGGTCGTGGATACCATCGAATGGGAAGGCTACCGCGAAGGGGTTGACGATGTTCGCTACGTAACCACACTGCAACATGCGATTAAGAATGTCGACGGCAAGCCACCATATCAAAAAACTGTCAGTATGGCAAAGGCATTTCTTGCCGACCTGAAAAAGGCCGACTTGTATAAAATCGACTTGGACAAAACGCGGCGACAGATGGTAGATTATATTTTACAACTGACCCCCAAAAAATAACCTAACCCAAGGAAGAAAAATGGAAAGAAAATTCACACTCATCGAGCTCCTGGTCGTAATCGCCATTATTGCGATTCTGGCTTCCATGCTGTTGCCGGCATTGAACCGGGCTCGCGATGTAGCCAAAAATATCAAATGCATCAGTAATCTTAAACAATTGAATACCGCTTCGCTTCTTTATGCCAACGAAAACAACGACTACCTGCTGCCGGGATCGACCACCGGCTATAAATTTCCCGATGCCCGTATGGGATATTATTGGTATCAATTTGCGACGATGTATGTTACCCACGGGGTGTTCCAATGTCCGAGCGCTCAAGGGGCCAGTCTTTATAAAGTCGGCAATAGTCAATATTTTACCGACAGCAGCCTCGGTACTTTTCCCATCAGTTATATTTCCAATGCTTCCATAACCGGTTTTCTCAATATCAAGCAGAAGATTTTACAGTACAGCAAGCTGACCAAACCCACCATTTGCATTCTGATGCTTGACGGTAACGGCAGCGATTTAATCCTCGGCTACCAGATCGCCATAACGTCAACCAGCGGTTATGCCGATCGTATTTTCCGGCATCCCGGCAAACGGGCGAATATGGCAATGGGAGACGGTCATGTCGAAAGTGTGAAATTCATTCCTCAATCAAGCTGGAGTAACGGGAATCCTTGGATCTATAGCATGCAGTAAGTTGCCGGCTTCGGGTTCGGGACTTTCACCCGAAGCCTTTACAATATATAATGAGGGAATGATGCATTTTTCAGAAATGATAATAGGTTGGTGTCTGGCGGGCGCAATAACGGTTTCAGCGGACAATCAATCCCTGCAAGGATATCGTGATTGTTCGCAACAGCAACAGATCATTTATGCCTCGGGGTTTGAAGGGCGCGATGTTCCGAAGTTCAGCAACCCGTGTTATCGGATACTTCCCGGCGTCGGAATTAACGGCAGTACCGGATTAAAGTTGACCCGCAGCAATGAACGGGAATACCTGTTCGATGCGATCCCGTTGCCGCCACTGGAAAAAAATCGGGTTTATACCCTTAAACTTATGGTTAGGGGAGAAAACCTCAGCAGCCAAAAATCCATGGCTTTCGCCGAAGTCGAATTTGCAGAAAACGGCAGATATCTTACCAGTAACGCAATATGTAAACCGGTCGGTCCGGATTTTGCCGAATATTCTGTTGAGTTTACGCCGCCGCCCGGAACGACAAGAGCCAATCTGGTACTCTATCTGCAACGAGGAATCACCGGAACGCTATATTACGATAATGTTGAGATTGTCGGGTCTGGCAAATATTATCCGGTATTGTTGACTTGGCCGTCGATGGAAACCATTCGGACGGATGACCACTATTTCCGTCTTCAGGCAGAGACAAGTATGACGAAGCAATTCCGGGCGATGGCGACAATCACCAACTCGGGAAATCAGACGACACAGTTACTGGAAATGTCTGCGCATCACCGCTTCTTGGGGAAATGGGGAAAGCTGGTTCCCGGCCCGGTCACGCTCAATGTCAAATTGCTGGATTCCATCGGGAAAAAAGTGGTCAATAATATTACGTTCAATCTGAACGCCGTCGCAGCCCATACCGTTCCGGCCACTTCCTGCCTGATTGATGAATACGGCCGGGCGATCGTCGACGGCAAACCGTTTATGCCGATTGGAGTTTATGAGGCTTTCAGAGAAGAAGATTTCCGGCGTATCGCCGATGCCGGGTTCAATTGCGTGATGAACTATCGGACCTTGAATCGCGGACTGGGAGCGCATGCCTTGGCGGACCGGAAAGAGGAAATTATCCGGTTGATGGACGGTCTCGCGCAATATCGTCTGAAGTTGATTTTTTCCTTGAAGGATCAGTTGCCGCATCATCGGAATCCGGATGTATTGGAAAGTTGGGATGACGCATCCGGAAGATTGGCGGTTGCGGAAAAGGCAGTCAATACTTTCAAAAATCATCCCGCCCTGCTGGCGTGGTATATCAGCGACGAAGAAGTTCGCCGTGACGTACCGGATATCCTGCGGTTGCGGGAGCTCATCAATCGCAACGATCCCAATCATCCGACATGGACGCTGACCTGTAATTTCAGCGATCTTCCTTATTATGGGATCAGCGGCGATGTTATCGGGGTTGATTCCTATCCGATAAAGAACGGAAATCAGCAACCGTCGATAAAAATATGGGAAGATGCCATGCAGGCGGCTGGCCGGACCGGGTTGCCGTGTTGGGCGGTACCCCAAATGTTCAACTGGGCAGTAGACGGCCAAGACTGGAGCCGGGATGTTTGGCATAAGACCCGTGGGCCCAACGCTGAAGAAATGAGGGCGACGCCGTTATTGGCCGCAATTTACGGGGCCAAAGGATTTGTTTTCTATGCCTATGCTAAATTTTATAATGCCGTAGAAAATGTAATGCCTGGAGCCGGGAAGGTAGAATGGGAACAGAAAGTGATTCCAACCGTCAGGATTCTACGGGAACTTGAGCCGTTCATCATGAGTGTGGCCCCGGCTCCGGAAGTAATCGTGAAAAGCGTTCCGGCAAACGAAGTACGGGCCAAGGCAATGTGTGACGGACACGGAAATATCCGCGTTATCATTGTCGGAACCGGCAAGCCTTGTCGGGCGTCTATTACTGTCCCGGACAAGCGGTTGTTGAGTTCGCAATTCGGTAAGACCAGATCCCTGGGGAAAGGTGTATATGAATTCAACGCCCGGGGTATCGAATCGGATATTCTATGTAATTGAGGTCCCGGGAAAGGCGACATATTTGAGATATCGCCGCCGGAATGACGAAAGCATATCGCTGTATGAAAAAACAACCTGAATTTATTGCATGGATCGTACCGGGTACGCATTGGGATCGCGAGTGGGTGATGACTCAGGGGCAATTCCAAATTCGTCTTACCAGGATGATCGACCGGCTGCTTGACATCTGTGAAAAGTATCAGCAATACCGTTTTTATTTTGACGGACAGACCATTGCGTTGAAGGATTATGTTGAAGTTCGCCCTGAAAATCGAGACCGCCTGTCCGGATTGATGCGAAGCGGCCGCATCGCCGCCGGACCGTGGTACGGCTTGGCCGATCAGTTTATTCCCGGCGGCGAAACGGTGCTTCGCAATCTGTTGGAGGGGCGGCGCAGTTGTCGCGAACTAGGCGGAGAACCGGTGAGGTTGGGATATGTTCCCGATTCCTTCGGGTCAAATTCCGCATTGCCGATGCTGTTGAACGAGTTCGGAATTCGTTATGCTGTTTTCGGGCGCGGCCGACCCCGTGATAAATTTCATCCGCTGCAAAATGAATTCCGCTGGGAAAGCTCTTCCGGGGCATCCGTCCTCGCTGCTAACTTCGGTTATGCCTGCGGCATTTTCCTTAGTTATCCTGACCTTTGGACGGACATTCGTCGCTTCAAAATCGATCCCCGATCCGTCTTGCTTCGGTTCATGGACGAAGCGGCGAAACAACGAAAACAGGCAAGCAGCCGGCATTTATATTTTTCCGTGAGCATCGACCACATGGAGGCCCGCGAATCGCTGCCGGAAATAGTTGATTACATTAATTCACACCAGAATGAATACGTTTTGAGATTCGGATTGCCGACGGACTACCTTGACGGAGTCGAAAAAAAGGCAAAGAAGATGGTTGTCTACCGAGGAGAACAATGCGGCTCGAAAAAATTTCCAATGGATTTAATTGGCACGTTGTCCTCTCACGTTGAACTCAAACAAGCCAACTTCCATTGCGAAAATCTACTGGCCGGAGCCGTAGAACCAATGGCGGTAATGGCCGAACATTTCGCCGGAGAAAAATATCCCGCCGGCATATTACGTAAAATGTGGCAGTTGCTGCTCGCCAACCAGACGCACGATTCCATTTGCGGTTGCAGCATCGACCAGGTGCATCGCGATATGATGAGCCGTTATGAATTTATCGAAAAAACCGCTGTTTACTGTCTAAAAGACGCCATGTCCGTGGTGGCGGAAAAAATCGACGTCCTTTCCGAATTCGGAGACGCTCCCGTCGTGACCGTTTTTAATCCGTTATGCGGTCGTCGGCGCGTTCCGGTCCGTGCAATGGTTGCAGTCCCGCGACGCTTCATATATAAGCACTACCGACTGGTTGACGCCGCTGGCGTGACAATTTCGGCGCGCATCCGTCGCATTGCCGTAAAGCAAATGGATTTGGAAAGCGTCTATATGATGCCGGAACAGTTGGCTGCACTGCTTTCCAAAGATGTTGATACCGAACGTTCGAACGATCAAGTATTCACGATATTGGATTTGGATTTCATTGCCGAAGACCTGCCGATGTGCGGGTGGAAAACCTGGTATCTGCAACCGGGAAAGCCGCAAGCCGGGGAAAAAATAACGATTACCGACAACGGGATGAAGAATGAATTTTTGCAATTGGATTTTCTGCCAAACGGCTCATTCGATCTGATTGATTTGCGCAATGGTCGCAAAATCCATGAGGCATTGTATTTTGAGGACCGTGAAGATGTCGGTAATCTTTATGACCATGCGTCGCTGCCGAAAATCGAGCAATATGATACCCTTAAAGCGAAAGCGAAAATCACCGTTGAAGAACGTTTGCCGCATCGTGCAACGTTCAAGATCACTATCCCGCAGGCAATCCCTGCGGGAATCGAAAATGATGCGCGGTCGAGCCGTAAAGTAAATATGCCGTTGACCGTGCGGATTACGTTGTATGACGGCATCCCTCGCGTCGATATTACCGTCGATTGTACTAATAAGGCAAGAAATCACTGTTTGCAGGCAGTTTTTAATTCCGGAGTGAAAACATCAACATGTGCATCGGATACCGCCTTTGAAGTCGTAACTCGTCCTGTTGATGCGCCCGGCCCCACTTGGAAACACCGGCCGATGCAGAATTTTGTCGATGCCTCCGACGGACGTCATGGGTTATGCATCATGAGCAAGGGCCTTTATTCTCAACTGGCCACCAAAGATAAAGACGGCGCAACGGCAGTACACGTCACGTTATTGCGCTGTACCGGTCGTCTGGGACCGGCCGCCGGCGCCGATTATTACACTCCCGCCGGACAATGCGTGGGAAGGCATCATTTTGAATTGGCGTTAATGCCCCATGAGGGAGATTGGCTCGAAGGCGGTTGTCCGGAAGCGGCGGCAGCCTTCTCGCGCCCGGTATGTGCCATAGCATCTCTGCCGCATCCGGGAACATTACCGGTAAGCGGTTCCGCCATCACCGTCGACGCAATACCGATCGTAAGTTGTTTAAAACGCGCGGAACAAGGCGACGGCGTTATTTTTCGCGGCTGGAATCTGACCTTAAGCGCGGTAGAAGCAACGCCCTGGGGGGTGTTGACCGCCGGACAAAAAATCGTGGTTTTGCGAGCCGATGAAACGTTGCATACTAAAACCGGAGAAAAAATTGTTGCGGCGCCATCGGCGCTATTGACCCTGGGAATTGGTATTAATTGAAGCGTTAAGACCAGTGAGCCCACGCGATTTCTTCCTGTACGGAGGCGTTTTCCTTAAGTTGTCCGTACCGTGATTCGCCCCTGATCCAAGCACTATGCCCCGTACTGCCTTGGGCAAAAATCAGCAATTCGCCGTGCTTCATAAAAGCAAAGCCGTCGACAATCCCCATCGGCAATTGAAAACGTTCAAAATCGTTCGGCGTTTCGGCCATTCCCTTGCGGAAGATTTCCCCCGGTTCCGAGCCTTTTCCATAGACTCATCTTCGACAGTGTAAAAAATGACATTGTTGATAATCAATATGTTATGCAACACGGAAAAGTCGTTGGCACAACAAATCCGCCGTTCAGGCAAATCGAACCGTTGGCGGTGCCGCCACGCCCGCCGCCTGAAACACTTTACCGGCGCAACCGCGTAGTTCGCTCCGGAAAATTACCCGCTTGCCCGAGACTTCGGCGGTAACCTCCTCCAACGCGGCCAGTTCCTTATTGACAGACATAAAAAGCCAATTCGTGATAATCGCAATGTCCGTCCTGAAACGCCATAATATCCACGGTACCGCGAATGCCGGAAAGAATGTCGTTCCATTCCTTGGCGTGCTGGTCGATGCCGATGGCATCGGTTTTACCTGATTCCGTTAAAAGTTAAAGGAATCGGAACGGAACTGCGACGAAGTGATGAGCGCCATTAAAGACGCCGGACTATCGCTGCCGAAGCCGCCGACCACCACCGCCGCGTCGACTTCCAGTTCGGACTCCGATTTCACGGATTCCAGTACTGCCTCCAGCTCCACAACCGACACCACAACCGAGTCCATTTCGGACCTGATTGCGGAATATGAAAACGGCACCATCTCGGAAAGCGAACTGCGGGCCAAGCTGATGGAAGGAATATCGGACTTCTATGACGAATCCGTGCCGCCTCGTCCTCGATCACATCCGGCAGTCTATTCAGCATTGATGTCTGAGTTTCCGACCGCGCCAGTACGCCCTCTCTTTTTTCCAAGAATAAGAATGCAATGAAAGGAATTCAAATTAGACGGCAGAATGAAAAATTGCTGCCGTCGGTATCGGATCACTCACCCGATACCGACGGCAAACGGAGGAGCACACAAAATTCACCCTATTTAACTTATAACATAAAACTCATTATTAGTCAATAGAAAAACTATTTATTTGCCTTGAAAAAGGGAATTTTTGTAATCCCTCACTCTATTGCCGAAAGTCTCATTACGCAGCTAGCCCCAAGGGCGGTAGCCTGTTAACAACTCGGAAATGGTCGAATCCAGACCGCGAAATCGCAGGAACGCATCATTAACCGGCGAAAAAAGCAGGAGATGCCGC
>Ga0183095_10946_pt1 | contig 22783 bp, 23 predicted proteins | sample BioMet4_FD_130346 | JGI IMG/M metagenome (GOLD analysis project Ga0183095, IMG submission 130346) | Microbial communities from bioreactor (seeded with sewage sludge) at LBNL, California, USA - Biofuel metagenome 4 (v2) (version 3) | ecosystem: Engineered > Bioreactor > Anaerobic > Unclassified ...
GGTGGTTCTGGCGTTTAACATCTCCCGCATCGGCACCGTATTTGTGATGATTTTTGCAGGCGCCTTCAAGCCCTCCGCTGTGATAGGCGGGGGTCTTGGCATCACGCTGGCCACCGCCATGAAGCGCGGCGTATCCCGGGGCATTTTCTCCAACGAGGCCGGCCTGGGCTCCGCCCCCATCGCCCACGCGGCGGCCGACACCAACTCCCCTGTGAAGCAGGGCCTTTTCGGTATCTTTGAAGTCTTTGCCGACACGCTGGTGATCTGCACCCTCACCGCTCTCACCATCCTCATCTCCGGCATCGACATCACGTACGGCCAAAAGGCCGGGGCGGACCTGTCCATTGCGGCGTTCAGCACGGTGTTCAGCGGCTCCGCCGCCAGCGTCATCATCGCCGTGGCGCTGACGCTGTTCGCCACCACCACCATCCTCAGCTGGAACCTGTACGGCTCCCGCTGCTGTGAGTACCTGTTCGGCACGCCCAGAGCATCGCTCGTCTACAAGGTTCTGTTCCTGCCGGTGATCCTGGCGGGCGCCACCATGGACCTGCAGCTGGCCTGGGATATTTCCGACACGCTCAACGGACTGATGGCCATCCCCAACCTGATCGCGGTACTGCTTTTGTCGCCGGTGGTCTGCAAACTGACCAAAGAGTATTTCGACCGGGAGAAGCGTCTGCGGATCTGAATCCTCCGAAAATGAATAGAAGCGCCTGATTATTCATAAAATGTATAGTCAGGCGCTTTTATTTTTTTGCATATTCCACTATTTTCCTTTTATTTCCTTCTCATCTTCTCTTATATTCCTTCATTATCAATTCATAAAAAGTTTACAGCCTGTCGCTTGTTTTTTCTTGCGTATGGGTGTGCCGTTATGTTAATCTATGTATATACAAATCAGAGAGGTGATGATATGCAAAAAATATTCATGGGGATCTTGCTGATCCTGCTGGACTTTCCCCTGGAATTTTCCATTGGGCATCTGGGCCTGATCCCCGACTTTATCGGTTATTTTCTTCTGCTGCAGGGACTGCGCCAGCTGGCGGAGGACGGGCCTTCCTTCAAGCGGGCCATTCCCGCGGCCGTTGGCGTCGGTGCCTACAGTTTCACGCTGTGGGTGGCAGATCTGTTCGGCTTTTCCGCCAGTCAGACACCGCTGGTGATTTTCTGTGAAATTTTATCGGTGTTCCTGGCGCTGTACGTGACCCGTCTGGTGGTGGAGGGCGTGGGCGAACTGGCCGACGCCACGGGCGAAGATCTGCATGATCGAAAACTGAAGACCGACTGGTATGTGATGGCGGTGTTTCAGACGCTGTCCTTTTCCTGGCTTTTCTTTCCGGCGCTGGCTGTGGTGTGCGAGGTCATCGGCACGGTGGACGCCCTGCTGTTTCTTCTGGCGCTGCATAAAAGCCGCCGGGCCGCCCTGGCGCTGTAAAACCGCATTTTTTCTGTTGCCAACGGCGCAGATCTGTTGTAAAATAAAAATAAGCTTACCGCGCGCATCTGCGGAGCCGGTCTCGCGCAATGGATGCCCACGAATCATGTCAGGCGGGGAACCGAGCAGCATTAAGAGGGATCATTCATGTGCCGCGAGGGTGCCGGCTCCGCAGATGCGCGCGGAGCTTCTTATTTACTACCGTATTTTCAAGTGAGGTCGGCGTATGTATCAGGCATTGTACCGCAAGTGGCGGCCGAAAACCTTTTCCGACGTGGTGGGCCAGTCCCACATTACCGACACGCTGCAAAAGCAGGTGGCGGAGGGGCAGGTGGGCCACGCCTATTTGTTCACCGGTACCCGCGGCACCGGCAAGACCACCTGTGCCCGGATTTTGGCCAAGGCGGTGAACTGCCTGCACCCGGTGGACGGCGCGCCCTGCAACGAGTGCGAGGCCTGCCGCGGCATTGACGACGGCAGTCTGCTGGACGTATCGGAGCTGGACGCGGCCTCCAACAGCGGTGTGGAGTACGTCCGCGCCCTGCGGGAAGAAGCCATCTATACCCCCGCCGTGCTGAAAAAGCGGGTGTATATCATCGACGAAGTCCATATGCTGTCCCAGGCGGCCTTTAACGCCCTTTTAAAGATTCTGGAAGAGCCGCCGGAGCATTTGCTGTTCATTCTGGCCACCACGGAGCTGCACAAGGTGCCCGCCACCATTCTCTCCCGCTGTCAGCGGTTTTCCTTCAAGCGCATCATGCCCCAGGACATCAGCGAGCGCCTTTTGTACATCGCCAAAGAGGAATCCATCGACCTCCGGCCGGACGGCGCGGAGATACTCTCCCGCATGGCCAGCGGCTCTCTGCGGGACGCGCTGAGCCTGCTGGATCAGTGCCGGGTGATCCCCGGCGCCATCGGCAGCCGGGAAGTGCTGGACGTACTGGGTCTGGCCGGCAGCATCCAGACGGCGCAGCTGATGCGCTTTGTGCTGGAGCAAAAGGCGGAGGACGCTCTGCTGCTCTTTGGCCAGCTCTATGACAGCGGCAAGGATGTGGGCGCTCTTCTGGGTGAACTCAGCAGTCTTGCCCGGGATCTGATGATCCTCTCCACGGCCCCGGAGGGCGGCGGTGCGCTGCTCACCGGCAGTTACGACCGGAAAACGCTGCAGGATCTCTCCCGCGGCGTGTCCCCCAGGCGGTTTTTATATCTGACCTCTGCCATTCAGGCCTGCACGGCAGGTCTTGGCGGCAGCCTCCATCCCCGCACGGAGGGTGAACTGTGCCTGCTGCGCCTTTGCGACGAGAGTCTTTCCGGCGATCTGGACGCACTGTGTGCCCGGGTGACAAAGCTGGAAAAACTGCTGGCCTCCGGCTCTTTTACCGCACCTGTTTCCGCGGACGTCCCGCAGACCGGTACGGCCCGGATGGGCGTCGTTCAAACCGGAGCCCCGCAGGCGGTCACCCCGCAAAACGGTGCCGCCCAGGCCGGGACCCTGCAGGCTGGTACCGCCGCTTCTGCCCCGCCGGCCCAGGCGGTCCGCCCCGCCAAAGAGCGGCGCTCTCCCCCGCCGGCACCTTCTTTTGACCAGACGCCGCTGCCGGAAGAGCCTCCTCTGTCAGAGGAATCTATGGGCCGCGAGCGTGTGTTCGACGTTCCGGCCGAAGCGTCCCGCAAGGCTCCCAAGCCCACTTTTCAAACAGCTTCAGCGCCTTCCGGCGCAGGGGATTCCGCCCTTTGGGGCCAGTTGATGGAGCACTACAAGGGCCGCATGACGGTGGACAAGCGCGTCTTTTTGAACATGGCCGCCGGCGTTCTGGACGGCGACTGTCTGACCGTCTACTGCCCCAACGATTTTGTGAAAACCGCACTGGACACCGCCGCCGTGGCGGAAGTCCTGCGGCAGGTCACCTCGGAGCATACCGGCCAGCCCATCCGGGTGGTCTATACAGTGGGCAGCGCCCCAGGCAGCGGCAGGGCCCCCGCCCGGAAAGCGCCTCCCGCCCCGACTGCTTCGTTTCCCCCAATCTCTTCTGCCCCAACGGTTTCATCTCCTCCGGCTCCTGCCGTCCCCGCAGGCACGCCGCCATCTCCTGCCGCCCCGGCAGACGCGGCCGGTACGGAAGCCGACGCTCTGCAGCAGCTGGTGGACAAGGGAAAATCCTTCTCCGGCTTTAAGATCCAATAGGTTGCTTTCCCTTTATTTTCCATTTTGTCAGAAGAGCATGGAGAATAAATATCCCGTTTGTTTGATTTATAATTCATTATTTTCGATTGTTTGACAAAAAAAGGAGCATTCATATGGCAAAAGGATACAGTGCCCGCAACGGTTTCGGCGGTGGCGGCGGCGCGGCGCGCCAGCAGCAGCAAATGCAGCAAAAACTCATGAAAATGCAGCAGGACATGGCCAAGGCACAGGAGGAAGTGGAGCAGACCACTTACACGGCGTCCGTGGGCGGCGGCGCGGTGCAGGCCAGTGTCAACGGGAAAAAAGAGCTGACGGCGCTGGTCATCAAGCCTGAAGCGGTGGACCCGGAAGATGTGGAAATGTTGCAGGATCTGGTGATTTCCGCCGTAAATGAGGCACTTCGCCAGGCGGAAGAGGCCATGGACAACAGCATGAAGGGCCTCACCGGCGGGTTGAACATCCCCGGTTTCGGCCTGTAACAGGCAAATAAAAGCACGGCTTGAAGACAGCTTCAAGCCGTGCTTTTTTCATGAAAACGGCGGAAAATTTTCCGTTTTGTTCCGCTTTGTTCCGCTTGTTCCATCCGTTTCACCCGTAGTAGGCCACCAGCATGTCCACCACGGTGCCGTAGCTCTGAATCCCCGCCGTTTCGCCGTAGCCCTTCAAGAGGGAGTCATAGGCTTTCGACGTGGCGGCGGACACCGGACCTTCCCACGCGGCCCAGTAGGCGTTGTTCTCCTCCATGTCCTTGATGACATCCTCCGGAAGGCTGTCCCGGATCTGCTGCCAGGCATCCTGATCCACCGTGATCAGGGCGTTGCCCAGATGGATATACCCCAAAAGCCAGCCGGAATAGACGTAGGACGGGATGCCGCAGGTGGTGGAGGTGACGATGGCGATAAAGTTGCACTCCTGCTCCGAGGAGATGCCCCGCTCATGGGCCATCTCATGGGCCGCCGTGGCGGGCAGAAAGGCCGCCGGACTGTCCATGTTCACATTGGCTTCACCGGTAAAGGGAAAATAGAAGCCCGTGAAGTCCATGGCGCTCATCACGGTGGACATATTGACGGCCTTGGGCGGGCGGTCGGTCATCCGCAGCGTGGGAAACGCCTCATAGGAATTGGCGTAGACCTCCGTGGCCTGAGAGAGGATCTCCTGCCGGGAAACGGCAAAAAGGCCGTTTTCATCCCGGCTCACCGTTTCCGACGCGGCCGAGAGCTGCCCGGCAAAATAGGCCGTCACCTGCCGCAGCTCCTCCACCGTCACACCCCGGGCGTAAACGCCGGACTGCTCCTGAAAATTGTCCGTATAGTAATTGACGCCCCACAAAAGGCAAAAAGCCGCCCACACCGTAAGGCCCGCGCAGACAAGGCCCATGGCAAAGCCATATACGCTTCGCCACTTCCGCTTCCGGCGGATGATCCGGCGCACCGCCCAGGTGAGATAAAAAAAGAGGGCCGCGGCCAGTACAAAATACCAGACCTCCGCCAGAGAAACGGAGGTGAGATAAGAAACCGCCGCAAGGCCCCGCTTCAAAGGCTGCGTCACATACCGCGCCAGAGCGTTCATCAGCGGGCGGCTCCCCCGGGCCAGATAAAAGGCCGCCAGCACCGCCGCCGCCGCCAGAAGCCAGCGGTGCAGCTTCCGGTATTCTTTCCACAGGCTCATAGCGGCAGCTCCTGTCCCGTGAAATACATGGCGGACTGGAACGTCATCAGCAGAGTTCCCGCCGCGTCACGCACCTCCGAGGCGCAGTAGACCATATGGCCGCCGCAGCGGGTCACACGCCCCTCCGCCGTCAGATCCCCCGGCACCCCGGGCGTGCCCACGAACTGCACGGAAGAGCTCACCGTGACGCAGGACTCCTGCCGCAGCGTCAGCACCGCCGTGCCCGCCGCCACGTCCGCCGCGGTGAACAAAAGGCCGCCGTGCGGGCCGCCCCAGTGGTTCAGCGCCTCCGGCGCCAGCGCCGCCGTGACACGGGCGTATCCGTCCTCCACGGCGGCGACGCAGATGCCGTTGGCGCGGGTAAAAGGCTCGTCATACGCCAGGAGTTTTCTTCTCAATTCTTCCGTCATCGCCGCTCCTCACTCCGCCGCCGCCAAAAGCTGCCTGGTATAGGCCTCTTTCGGATGGTCGAACAGCTCGTCCACCGTGCCCTGCTCCACAATGCGGCCGTCCTTCATTACCAGCGCCCGGTCGCAGATCTCATAGACCACGTTGAGGTCATGGGAAATAAACAGATAGGAAATGCCGTATTCATCCCGCAGGCGGCAGATCAGCTGCAAAATCTGCGCCTGAATGGTCACGTCCAGCGCCGACACCGGCTCGTCCGCAATGATGAGCCCCGGCTTCTGGATCAGCGCCGTGCCGATGCTCACCCGCTGGCGCTGACCGCCGGAGAGCTGGCAGGGCAGCGCCTCCGCGCACTCCGGCGCAAGGCCCACCTTTTCCAGAATGTCCGCCACCCGGCGCCTGCGCTCCGGCGCGTCATACTTGCCGTAGATCCGCAGAGGCTCTTCCAGAATCCAGCCCACCGTGCGGGCGGGATTGAGGCTGCTGTACGGGTCCTGAAACACCATCTGGGGCCGCTTGGTATGATGGATGATCTGCCCCGTGTAATCGGGCACCATCCCCAGAAGCGTCTTGGCCAGCGTGGATTTGCCGGTGCCGGACTCCCCCACGAGGCCCAGGATCTCGCCCCGGCCGATGGTAAAGCTGATGTCGTGCAGCACGGGAACAGCCCGGCGGCGCAGCAGCACGCCGGACGGACGATACCAGGTATTCAGTTCCCGGACCTCCAGAGCAAGCGAGTCGGTCATTTGATTTTTCTCCTTGTGGGAATGGCGGCAATGAGCCGTTTGGTATAGTCGGCCTGGGGGTGATAAAAGACCTGATCGGTACAGCCCGTTTCCACGATCTTTCCCTTTTCCATCACCGCCACGCGGCTGCACAGCTTGCGCACCACGTTCAGATTATGGGAAATGAACAGCATCGACATGCCCTTTTCCCCGTTGAGTTTTTTCAGCAGAAGCAAAATCTGCGCCTGAATGGTCACATCCAGCGCCGTGGTGGGCTCGTCCGCCAGCAGCAGCTTCGGCTCCGACACGATGGCCGCCGCGATCATCACCCGCTGGAGCATACCGCCGGAGAGCTCATGGGGATATTTCCCATAGATCCCCTCCGGGTCCGACAGCTCCGCGTCCGCCATGGCCGCAAGCGCCAGACGGCGGCGCTCTTCTTTGTTCATTTTCGTGTGGGCCAGCAGGCTCTCTTCCACCTGCGGGCCGATGCGCATCAGAGGATTCATGGCGTTCATGGGCTCCTGGAACACAACGCCGATGTCCTTGCCCTGCACCGCGCGCAGCGTTTCCCTGTCGCAGTGCAGCAGATCGCAGCCGTCCAGATGCAGCGCCCCCCGCCTCTCCGCGCGGTCGCCCTCCAGCAGACCCGCCACGGTCATGGCCGTCACCGTTTTGCCGGAGCCGGACTCCCCCACAAGGCCCACGATCTCCCCGTCGTTCACCGTCAGGTCGATGCCGCGCACCGCTTCGTGGTCGCTGTCATGGAAGCGGACGTGCAGATCCTGTATCTCCAGCATCAGCACCGCCTCCTTTTCCGGCGCCGCAGGCCCTGGCTGATGAGGCTGAAGCCCAGAATCAGCACCACGATGGTGAGGCCCGTGGAAAGGGCATACCAGGGCGCCTTGCCCAGATAGCTCTGGGACTCGGAGAGCATATAGCCCAGCGACGCGTCCGGCGGCTGAACGCCGATGCCCAGATAGCTCATGCTGGCCTCCGCCAGCACGGCGTTGTTGAACCCGATGACGATGGCCGGCAGCAGCACCGGCCCCGTGTTGGGCAGCATATGCACAAACAAAATCCGCAGGTTCCCCGCCCCCATAAGACGGGCCGAGGACACATAGTTCAGCTCCCGCTGCCGGGCAAATTCACTGCGCACCACCCGGGCATAGCTGGGAATGAACACAAGGCCCAGCGCCAGAATGATGTGGTATTTCCCCGGCCCCAGAAGCGAGATCAGCACCAGCGCCAGCAAGATGCTGGGGAACGCCGTCATGGCGTCGTTGAGGCGCATCAGCACATCGTCCACCCAGCCGCCGAAGTAACCCGTGAGGCTGCCCACCACGATGCCTGCCGCCGCCCCGATGGCCACGGTGCAAAGGGAGATGAAAAACGTGGTGCCCGCGCCCTTCATGACGCGGCTGAAGATATCCCTGCCGAAATTATCCGTGCCGAACCAGTGACGCCACGAGGGCGCCAGAAATTTGGCGCTGCCGCTCATGGCCGTGGGCGCATAGGGCGTCCAGAAGCAGCCCACCACCACCAGCAGCGCCACAAGGCCCGCCAGCACCAGGCCGATATACAGGGAGGTGTTCTTTCGTTTCATGACGCAGCCTCCCTCATTGCAGACGCAGACGCGGATCAATGCGCTGATTGATCACGTCCGCCAGAAAATTCACCAGCACCACCCAGAAGGCAATGATGACGATAATGGCCTGCACCACCGGGAAATCCCGTGTGGAAACCGACCGCAGCAGCAGCTGCCCCATGCCGGGGATGGCAAACACCTGCTCGATCACCACGGAGCCTGCCACGATGTCCGCCATGGTCATGGCCAGAAACGTCACCACAGGCACCAGCGCGTTGCGCAGCACATGGCCGTACAGCACCCGGCGGCGGCTGTCGCCCCGGCTCACCGCCGTGCGGACATAGCCGGCGCGGCGCAGCTCGCTTTGCATACTGCTGCGGAGCATTTTCACCGTCATGGCGATCCGGGGCAGCGCGATGGCCACGGCCGGAAAGATCAGATAGCGCAGACACGCGCCGAAGTTTTCCCCCGGCGCCACAAAGCTGCCCGGCGTGAACCATCTGAGCACCAGGCCGAACACATAGGTGAGCAAAATGCCCGTGAAAAACGGAGGCACCGCCATCAGCACCTGATTCACCGCGTCCAGCACCCGGTCCAGCCGGCTGTTCTCCTTTTGCGAGGACAGCAGACCCACCGGCAGCGACACCGCCGCGATCAGCACAAAGGACAGCGCCGTCAAAAGCCCCGTGATGGGGATCTTGCCCATGAGCATGCTGCCCACGGGCATACTGTAGCTATACGACGTGCCCATGTCGCCTTTGAAAAAGCCCGCCACCCAGCTGCCGTACCGCACCAGAAACGGCCGGTCCAGACCCAGCGAGCGGCGCAGGGCTTCCACCCGGTCGGGCGTGGCGTCCGTCCCCAGAAGCGTGGTGGTGGGGTCGCCGGGAATGATCTGAAACGCCAGAAACGCAAGAAAAGAAACGATCACCATGGTCACTGCCGCCAAAAGCAATTTTTTGGCTGTGTACTTCATGATGATCGCCTTCTTTCATAGGTCATTCCACATAGTGAACAGTGGACAGATCCAGTACATAAATGGGATAGAAATGCAGACCGTCCAGATTTTTCTTCATGGCCACCAGATCGCTGAGGTCCTGAATATACAGATTGGCCGCCGTTTCGGTGAGCCTGCGCTCCATCTGCTTGTAGAGCGCCGTCTGCTCCGCGTCGTCCGAAGCGGCAACGGCCTTTTCATACAGGGCGTCATACTCCGGATCGTTATAGTTGATGAAGTTCTTGCCGGAGGTGGAAACAAAACGGTCCAGCATGGCCCGCGCCGTCATGTTGGACGCGTCCACGCCCACCACCGTCGCCTGGAAGTTCCGGCCGGTATACACGTCGCTCAGCCAGGTGCTCCAGTCCACAGGCTGGATGGTGGCCGTGACGCCCACCGCCCGCAGCTGCTCCACCACCACCTCCGCCGTGTCCATGTGGGGCTGATAGTTGGAGGGAACCTTGATGGTCATGGAAAAACCGTTGGGGTACCCCGCCTCCACCAGCAGCTGCTTGGCTTTGAGCGGATCGTAGGTGTAATAATCGGTGAGGGAATCGTCAAAATACTTGGTGAACGCCGGGTACATGCTGCTGCCCACACGGGCGCCGTGGCCGTCCGCCATCAGATCCATGATCTGCTGGACATTGAGCGCATAGCTCAGCGCCTGGCGCACCTTCTCGTTGTCGAAGGGCGGCTGGGCATTGTTGAGATACACCGCCTGCACCAGATTCATGGTCCCCTCCAGCACCTGGAAGGTGCCTGTGGAGAGCTGGCCGGTCTGGGCGGGCGTCAGGTGGGCGCAGAGGTCGATGGAGCCGCTGTTGAGCGCCAATACCAGCGCGTCCGCGTTTTCATAGATCTTGTACGTCACCTTGTCCACATAGGCCGCGTCGCCCCAGTAGTCCGCAAAACGCTCCAGCACGATGCTCTCCTGCGGGGAACGGGACACAAAACGGAACGGGCCCGTGCCGACAGGCTGGGTGCTTTGCTCCGTGTAGTCCCTGGGAACGATGGCCGCCGTCAGATAGGCCAAAAATTCGTTATTGGGGTCTTTGAGTGTGATGACCACCGTCCTGCCGTCCGGCGACGTGATGCTTTTGACAGCAGAAAGCGCCGGCACCAGAGGATCTCCCCCTGACAAGCCGGCGCAGCGTGAAATCGAATATATCACGTCATCCGCAGTTACCGACTGGCCATTGTGAAACTTCACACCGCTGCGCAAGACAAACGTGTACGTCGTTTCATCATCCGAAATCTGATAGCTTTCAGCAACCGCAGGAATCAGTTCTCCATTGGAATTGGGTTTTACCAATCCCTCAAATACGTTGAACAAGACCTCTTTGGTTCCTGCCGCCACCATCATGTGGGGGTCAAGACTGTCTTCCAGGTCCTGGGCGATGCCAACGGTGATCTCTCCGCCGCGGACAGCCGTCCCATCTTTGTCATTACTTCCTTGTGCGCTTTCATTGGCGCTTCCGCCTCCGCAGCCGCAGAGTGCAGTGCCCAACATCACAAGCGCCAGGAAAAGAGCCAAACGTCTCTTTTTCATACGCCTCTCCTTCTGCCGCGCATTTCGGCGGCAAACAAGAAATAATGTTCTTGTTATGAAATTGTCAAGGTGAAATTTACCACACTTCGCTCTACATTGCAAGCATTAATTGCAGCCGCGCTGCAAAAAAGCAGAAATTGCAGACCCCCGCCCCGTGAAGCGGAGGTCTGTTTCCTATTTCTTCTCCTCAGGCGCCGCAGTCCCCGGCTCCGGCGGGTGAATCTCCTCGTCCCTGTGGACATACACATGGGCCTCCACCGGCATATGACGCCGGGCAAGACGCCGGTTGATGAGAAAACGCACCAGCGTGTAAAAACACGCAAATACCGGAACGCCCAGAAACATGCCCACTACGCCCCAGAAACCGCCGCCCACCAGTATGGCAACCACCACCCAGAAGCTGGACAAGCCCGTGGAGTCGCCCAGGATCATGGGGCCGATGACATTGCCGTCGAGCTGCTGAAGCCCGATGATGAACAGCACAAAATAGAGGCACTGCAGAGGACTCACCAGCAGGATCAGGAACGCGCTGGGAACCGCCCCCAAAAACGGCCCGAAAAACGGGATCACGTTGGTCACGCCTACGATCACGCTGATCAGCGGCGTGTAGGGCATGTGCAGAAGCGAACAGCCGATAAAACACAAAATGCCGATGATCAGCGAGTCCAGCAGCTTGCCCCGGACAAAACCGCTGAAAATACGGTCAGCCCGGCGCGTGCCGCGCACAATCCAGTAGGCGGTTTCTTCCTTGAAAAGCCCATACACCAGCTTGCAGCACCGCGCCGTGCTTTTCTCCTTCATGGCCAGCAGATAGATCGACACGATCATGCCCACGACCAGGTTCAGGAAAAACTTGACGAAACCCCAGATGCCGCCCGTGATCAGCGTCACCATCTGCTGCGCCTGCGGCAGCAGATGCTCCGACAGATAGTTCACGATGTCCTGATAGTAGGTATTCACCTGTCTGAGTACCCAGCTCTCCACATCCGGATTGTTGTCCAGCAGATGATTGAACCAGTCGTAGATCTTCCGGTAATAGACTTCGGCGTTGTTCACCAGATTCGTCACGCTGACGGTCAGCTGAGGGATCAGTATGTTCATCAGAAGATACACAAGAATGCCGACCGCCGCCCAGGTCAGAAAAATGCTGATGGCCCGCGCCCACGCGCGGCCTTTCTTCCATTTGCCCGCGACGAGCTTTTTGAGCGGTTTCCGCTCCAAAAAATTCACCACAGGCGCCAGCAGATACGCCATGGCACAGCCGTACAGCACAGGCGCCAGTATCCCCATCAGCTTGGTGAAAAACTTCTGCAGCGTGCCCGTGAGAAAAAACGTGTCGTAAAAAGCCAGTATCCCACAGACTGTCAAAAACGCCGTCAGACCCCAACGAAGGCAGCTTTTCTTGTCCTTCATCCAATTTCCCCCCTTATTTCTTTCCTGATTTTTTCTCATCATACTAAAAACAGAATCCAATTGCAATACTTCTCTTGCTGTATTATAATGGTCAGACGACCGTGCTGGAACTTCTGGAGGAAACATTATGCCAAAAAAACTGTTGTTTATCGTCAATCCTCACGCCGGGAAAACCAAGTCACGCGCCCCTCTGTTCGACGCCGTGTCCATCTTTTCCAGAGCGGGTTATCTGGTGTCCGTGCAGCTGACCCAGTCTACAGGGGACGCCATGCGTTACGCCCGGGAAATGGGCGGAGAGTTCGACCTGGTGGTGTGCAGCGGCGGCGACGGCACCCTCAACGAAACCATCTCCGGCCTTATGTCCCTGCCGCAGCATCCTCCCGTGGGCTACCTGCCCAACGGCAGCACCAACGATTTTGCCACCAGCCTGCAGATCTCTTCCAACCCCGTTACCGCTGCGGAGGAGATCGCCAAAAATCACCCCCGCACACTGGACGTGGGCGCCCATAACGACCGGTACTTCGCCTACGTCGCCTCCTTCGGCGCCTTTACCAAGACCTCCTACTCCGCCCCGCAGTCCGCCAAAAACGCGCTGGGCCATCTGGCCTACATCCTCGAGGGCATGAAGGATCTGGATACCCTGCGGCCCTACAACTGCCGCCTGGAAGCCGACGGCGAGGTCTTTGAAGGGGAATTCATCTTCGGCGCCGTGTGCAACACCACCTCGCTGGGCGGCCTCGTCCGTCTGGACCCCAACCATGTGGTGCTGGACGACGGCAAGTTCGAGATGCTCCTCGTGCAGATACCCAAAACCGGTCTGGCCCTGCAAAACCTGATCGTGGCGCTGATGCACCAGCAGTACGACACGCCGGGCGTCATCTTCCGCCACGTCAGCGACGTCACCGTCATCACCGGCGACCATATCCCGTGGTCCCTGGACGGGGAATACGCACCCAGTTCCGCGGTGGTGCATATCCACAACCTGCATCAGGGTATCTCCCTGATGCTCTGAAGCTTTCCTCGTTCGGCACAAAACCGGACAACCGCACGCAAAAAACACCGGAGCCATGGCTCCGGTGTTTTTTTGACGCAGGCCCGACGGACTTATTTCTCAATGAAGAAATTGTAGACCTGACCGTACAGGATGAAGATCATCAGGACCGGCGTGATGACTTTCACGCAGACGGTGAAAAGAAGGTTGCTCCTGAGGCTGTTGCCCTCGATGCTGCACTCGTCCTCCACCGTCCTGGGGCCGATCTCCCAGCCGATCATCAGGCACATCAGAAGCGCGCCCAGCGGCATCATGATGCCCTCGGAGATCATGTCGAAGAAGTCAAGCCAGCAGTCGTTGAAATTGTGGACGCCCAGCGTGCTCTGGAAGGGAACCCACAGGCCGTTGCTGCCCAGGCCGTCCATGCACACCAGCGCGCACAGCGCGGCGATGAGAACGGAGGCGACCACGGAGTACACCTTGCGCTGATCGCCCCGGCCCTTTTCCTTGGCCCTATCCACAAAGTGGGTGACGATGACTTCCAGCAGGGAAATGGAGGAGGACACAGCCGCCAGCACCACCAGCAGATAGAAAATGATGCCGAAAACGGGGCCTACGGCGCCCATGTTGTCGAACACGTTCTGCAGCGTCACGAACAGCAGCTTGGGGCCGGCCATGGAGGCGCCGGCGCCGCCCAGAGCAAAGGACGCGGGCAGAACGGCCAGGCCCGCCATCAAAGCGATCAGGGTGTCGCAGACCACGATGAGAATGGCGTTCTTTTCAATGTTCTGCTTCTTATCCAGGTAGGAGCCGTATGTAATCATGGCGCCCATGCCCAGGGACAGCGAGAAGAACATCTGCCCGCCCGCCGTTGACAAAACCTTGAGGAAATCGGGCGCCTTCTCCACGATGCCCGCGGACACCGCGTAGCCGGGAACGAACATGAATTTCAGGCCTTCTCCCGCGCCCGGCAGGGTCACCGAACGCACGATGACGATCACCAGCATGAAAAACAGCGCCGGCATGCCGATGGAGCAGAACTTTTCGATGCCGCCGCCGATGCCGCCCATGACGATCACCAGCGTCAAGACCACGAAAATGAGGCCGTAGATCACGGACTCGGTCTGGTTGGTCATCAGGGCGCCGAAAATGGCGTTGCCGTCCAGACCGTTGGAGCCGAAGCCGGCATGGAACAGGTTGCCGACGTTCAGCACCACATACTTGATGCAGTAGCCGCCCAGAGCACAGTAGAAGGACATGATCAGAAACGCGGAAACAATGCCCAGCCAGCCGACCCATTTGAATTTCCTGGACAGGACCTGATAGGCCGCCACGGCGCCCTTCCCGGTCTTGCGGCCCAGCGCCAGCTCGCTCACCATGACGATGAAGCCGCACAGCGCCGCCAGGATCAGATAGATGATGAGGAAGGTAAATCCTCCGCTGATGCCCATTTTGAAGGGAAAGCCCCAGATGTTGCCCAGTCCGACGGCTGAGCCGATGGCGGCCATCAGGAAGCCAAAATTGCTCCCAAAGCCCTTTCTTTCTTCCATTGTTTTCTCTCCTTTTTCGATTTTTTCTCCCTTTTTTGTCTTCCTTTCACCCCTGCGGCGGAACCCGGTTCGGAACATTCGCCGGGACAGCAACCTACTCTGCCGAAAATTTTCGCCGCAAAGCGGTAGTTAGAGTATACAAGAATCCGGGCTCTCTCACAATTGGCAATTTTAATAAAGTTTTAACGGTATATTTTACTTTTTTAACATGATATAAATGTTATTTCGGCTTTTATTTATGTTAAATTTATATCACTTTCTCCGTGCCTCACTTTTACTGGCGAAACCGTTTTTTCTTTTCACGATAAAATTTTCGCAAAAAGAAACAGAGGACAGTTCGCATCTGTCCTCTGTTTTCTGTCCGGCAGGCGAAGTCCCGCCTTTACCACTTGTTCTCTACTTTTTCCGCAAAGCCGGGAAAATCCCGCACCTCCACGGCATGACCATCATCCAGCACCGCCGTGCCGGTGAAACGGCCGAACACCTGATGCTGATCCGACTTGAGCAGCTTCATATCCGTGCAGGACCGGCGGTCCAGCTCCGGCGTGAACGCCATTTCAAAGCGGCCGTCGTCGCTGGTGAAGCGCCAGGGACTCATATAGTCCTCTTTCCCGTCCCGCAGGGGGATATGGAACTGCACCTGGCTGAGCTTGTGGGCCTTCCCCCCGTAAAAGAGCATGTTTTCGCTGGCCGCCGCGGTATTCCCGAAGCCGTATCCGATGTTCCAGCCGAAGGGCACGCCCTCCGCCATGCCGGAAGCACTGCCCCAGTACCAGGTATTGTGATAGGTCCAGACACCCCGGCCCCAGTCCAGCACGCCAAAGGAGTCCGACGGGGAAAACACGTAGGTCTTGCCGCCCACCGTGACCTCGCCGGAGGCGCGCAGGCAGTTGATCTTCTGATTGAAATAAAAATGCTTCGGACAGGCAAAGGGCGTGCAGATCACCATGCTCTCCTCCGGCTCCTCCGACAGTGTGATGATGCCCTGGGCCGGCAGACCGTCCAGAAAACGGTCCATGCGGAATTGCAGCACCCGCTCCGCCCCCACATGACGGAACGAGAGCTCATAGCTCTTCCGACGGATCACCGTGTCGCCCTCCGCCGAGGAGGACGGCAGCCCCGTTTTTCCCATGGGGAAAAGGCGCATGGGACTTTCGGTCTTTTCCCAGCCATCGGTAAAATTCAGAAAAGAAACGGAATCCAGCCCCATATACCCGTTATCCGCCACCGTCAGCGCCAGCGCATAGCGCCCGTTGTTCACCAGATAATAGTCCCACTCCTTGATCTTCACGCCCGGCGCCTTTACATCTCCCCGCCGGTAGACCGGCAGCAGGCGTTTGGCATACCCCGCTTCGGTCAGTTCTCCTGCCGCGTCCAGCAGCGGACGACGGCTCGTGATCTCATGCTGCATACCCTTCTCCTCCTTTTGGGCCGCTTTCTTAAAGACAATGTATCACACTCCCGCGGAAAGTTCGACTGTTTTTTCTTGACAAATTTGTTTTTACGGCTATAATATGAAAATGGTTTTCATTTTCATATTCAGCGTCAGTAAAGGAGGCGGCCGAATGGCCACTGTTTACAATACAAAACAGCAGCAGGCAGTGCTGAAATGCCTGGAGGGCAGCGGCGCGGGCTGCGTCACGGCCTGCGAGCTGACGGAGCAGCTGCGCGCACAGGGCTTCACCGTGGGACTCACCACCGTCTACCGTCAGCTGGAACGGCTGGAGGCGCAGGGCCTGATCCACCGGATCAACACCGACGAGGGAGCCTTTTATCAATACTGCGAGCATCCTCAGCAGGGCGACTGCTTTTTGCTCAAGTGCGAAAAATGCGGGCGCATCGAGCATCTGGACTGCTCGCATCTCAGACCCCTGTACGCCCATCTGGCGCAGGAGCATCACTTTGTCATCAATCCGCGCAAGACCCTTTTCTACGGGCTGTGCGAGCTCTGTTCCCAGAAGGAGGAACCCCGGTCATGAAGCGAATTTTCTGCGCCGTGCTGTCCCTTTTGCTCCTGGCGGTCACCGGCTGCGGTGCGGCGGAGTCACGGACGGACACCTCCGGCAGGCTCCGGGTGGTCTGCACGCTTTTCCCCTACTACGACTTCGTGCGGCAGATCGGCGGGGACGATGTGGACAACGTGCTTCTGCTCTCCCCCGGACGGGAGGCCCACAGCTTCGAGCCGACGCCCATGGACATCATCACCGTCCGGGAAGCCGGCCTTTTTATCTACAACGGCGGCGAGGGCGAGGTCTGGGTGGACGACGTGCTTTCCGCCGGCGGCCCCGCGGGCGATACGGTGCGGATGATGGATTTCGTCAGTCCCTATCAGGAGGAGTACACCGAGGGGATGCAGCGCGCCGCCGGGGAAGCGGAGGATTCCGACGAGATCGAATACGACGAACACATCTGGACTTCCCCCGTCAACGCCGCTATTTTGTGCCGGGCCATCTGTGAGGCCCTGCAAAAAGCCGATCCCGCCCACAGCGACGGCTATCAGGCTCGTCTGGACGCGTATCTCGCCCAGCTCTCGGCGCTGGATACGGCCTTCCGGCAGGTGGTGGCGCAGGGGCACCGGGATCTGCTGGTCTTTGGCGACCGGTTCCCTCTGCTCTACTTCTGCAAAACATACGGCCTCAGCTACCGGGCAGCCTTTCACGGCTGCGCCGGGGATACCGAGCCGTCCCTTGCCACGCTGAAATACCTGATCGACAAGGTGAAGGAAGAACAGATCCCCGTGGTCTACACCATCGACCTGAGCAGCCAGCAGATCGGCCGGGCCATCGCCGAATCCACCGGCGCGGAGGTCGTGACCTTTTACTCCTGCCAGAATATCAGCCGCGCCGACTTTGACCGGGGCGAAACATACCTCTCGCTGATGGGGAAAAACGTGGACGCACTGCGGAAAGGACTTGCCTGATGGAACAACGCACATTACTGGCCTGTCGGGACGTGTCCCTCGGTTACGAGGGGCATCCCGTGTGGGAACATCTGCATTTTGAAGTGCACAGCGGCGACTACCTCTGCGTGGTGGGGGAAAACGGCTCCGGCAAATCAACGCTGCTCAAAAGCCTGCTGGGCCTTTTGAAGCCGCTCTCCGGTCAGATCGAGCTCTCCCTGCCCCGCAGCGCCGTGGGGTACCTGCCCCAGCAGACCCGGGCTCAGAAGGACTTCCCCGCCACGGTGAACGAGGTGGTGCTCTCCGGCTTTCTCAACGCCCGGCAGCTGCGGTTCTACTATACCGGGGCGGAAAAATCCGCCGCCATGATGAACATGGGCAAGCTGGGTATCCTGGAGCTGAAAAACAAATGCTACCGGGAGCTCTCCGGCGGACAGCAGCAGCGGGTGCTTCTGGCCCGCGCCCTCTGCGCCGCCCGGGAGCTGCTGATCCTGGACGAGCCGGTGACAGGTCTGGACCCCGCCGCCGCCCAGGATCTTTACAAAACACTGCAATACCTGCACGAAACCGAGCATATGGCCATCATCATGGTGACTCACGATATGCCCAGCGCCCTCAAATACGCCACTGCCATCCTCCACGCCGGCAATCACCAGTGGTTCTACGGCTCCGTGCAGGAGTATCTGGCCTCAAAAGACGGCAAACGGTTCGGAGGTGACGGCAGATGAAGCTCCTGATGGAAATGTTCTCCTACCCCTTCATCCTGCGGGCGTTCATTGTGGGCATCCTGGTGTCGCTGTGCGCGTCTTTGCTGGGCGTTCCGCTGGTGCTCAAGCGCTACTCCATGATCGGCGACGGACTCAGCCACGTTTCCTTCGGCGCGCTGGCCATCGCCCTGGCCTGCGGCTGGGCGCCGCTGCAGTTTTCCATCCCGCTGGTCATCGCGGCCGCCTTCTTCCTGCTGCGCATCGCAGAAAACAGCCGCATCAACGCCGACGCCGCCATCGCCGTGACCTCCGCCTCCGCCCTGGCCATCGGCATCCTGGTCACCAGCCGCACCACCGGCATGACCACCGACGTGGACAGCTATATGTTCGGCAGCATCCTGGCCATGAACAGCGGCGACGTGGCGCTGTCCGCGGGTCTCTCCATCGCCGTGCTGCTGCTGTTCGTCCTCTTTTACCACAAACTCTTCGCCATCACCTTTGACGAAAACTTCTCACGGGCCACCGGCGTGAAGGTCAACCTCTACAACTCCCTGCTCTCCGTCCTTACCGCGCTGACCATCGTGCTGGGCATGCGGATGATGGGCGCCATGCTGATCTCCAGCCTCGTGATCTTCCCCGCCCTCTCCGCCATGCGCGTGCGCAAGAGCTTCCGGGGCGTGGTCATCTGCGCGGGCTGCCTGTCCGTGGTGTGCTTCTGCGTGGGACTCATCGGCTCCTACCTCTTCTCCACCCCCGTGGGCGCCACGGTGGTGGTCGTCAATCTGACCGTGTTTCTGGCGCTGTGCCTCCTTTCACGGTTGGGACTTTTCCGTCAATAACCCTCTTTCGCCCCGCGGCAGACAGCCGCGGGGCACTTTTTTGCGAAATGAACGCCCTTTTCCGGGAAAAGGTCTTGCATTTGGGGACTGTTTGTGATACGATATTCCAGTATCAGTTGTTGTTTGCAGAGTGGACTTTCCAGTCCGCTCTTTTTGTTGGTCAAATTTGAAACCTTAAAATCGTCAGGAGCAGGAGGACCGCTTTCTTGAAAAAAATCACCGAAATAACGGCGGAGCTGGCCGCCCCCGCCGCCGCGGAGCAGGGCTGTACCATCTGGGACGTGGAATATGTGCGCGAAGCCGGACAGTGGTACCTGCGCGTCTATCTGGATAAGGAGGGCGGCGTGGATATTCTGGACTGCGAGGCCGTCAGCCGCAAGGTCAGCGATGCACTGGACGCCCTTGATCCCATCGAGGGGAGCTATGTCTTTGAGGTGTCCTCCGCCGGCGCCGAGCGCCAGCTCAAGCGCCCGTCCGATTTTGAAAAATTTATCGGCGCGCCCGTCACCCTTAAAACCTATCAGGCCAGGGACGGCCGCAAAGAATTTGCCGGACTCCTCGCCGGTTATGACAACGGCGACGTCCGCCTTGCCGTGGGTAAAAACGAAATGACCTTCCCCAAACAGGAGGTCGCCCTCGTCCGCCTGCGTATTGAATTCTGATTTTATGCCATCATATTACTATATAGAAATAGGAGTGTAACCCATGAAGTGTGATGAAATCTTCGCCGCCCTCGCCATGCTTGAAAAAGAGAGAGGCATCCCCCAGAGTTTCATGCTCAACAAGATCATTCAGGCTCTCACCACTGCCTATAAGAAGGACCACGAGGGCGTGGAGAATGTGATCGTGGACGTGGACGAGGACAAACGCGAGCTGCGGATGTATGTGCAAAAAGAGATCGTGGACACGGTGGAGTTCCCCGGCACCCAGATCTCTCTGGAAGACGCCCGCGCCCGTTCCGCCAAAGCCGAGGTGGGCGGCATCGTCAATATCCCCGTCGAAAACGTGGAATTCGGCCGCATCGCCGCCGGCAACGGCAAACAGGTCATTATTCAGGGCCTGCGCGAGGCCGAACACGGCATGGTGTACGACGAGTTCAACTCCAAGCAGCACGAGATCCTCACCGGCGTCGTTTCCCGCATTGATCCCCGCAGCGGCAACGTTTCCCTGCACATCGGCGCGGGCAACGAGTCCACCGACGCCATCCTCTCCGTCAGCGAACAGGTGCCCGGCGAAACCCTTACCGAGGGACAGCACGTCAAGGTCTATCTCGTGGAAGTCCGCCGCAGCACCCGCGGCCCTCAGGTCCTGGTATCCCGCACCCACCCCAATCTGGTCAAACGCCTCTTTGAGCTGGAAGTGCCCGAGATCTTCGACGGCGTCGTGGAGGTGAAGGGAATCGCCCGCGAGGCCGGCAGCCGCACCAAAATGGCCGTCTGGTCCTCCGACGAGAACATTGATCCCATCGGCGCCTGCGTGGGCCCCAAGGGCCAGCGTGTGGCCGCCATCGTGGAGGAGCTGCGGGGCGAGAAAATCGACATCATCAAGTACAGCGAAGATCCCGCCCAGTTCATTGCCGCCGCGCTGGCGCCCGCCGACGTGGTGGACGTTCAGCTCGCTGACGAGGGCAAGAGCTGCCGCGTCATCGTCCCCGACGATCAGCTGAGTCTGGCCATCGGCAAGGAGGGCCAGAACGCCCGCCTGGCCGCCCATCTCACCGGCTACAAGATCGATATCAAGCCCGCCTCCTGGACGGGCGAGGAATAAAACAAAGGAGGGTGCGGTCATGCCAAAGCCGAAAAAAATTCCCCAGCGTCAGTGTGTGGGCTGCCGCACCATGCGGGATAAGCGCGATCTTTTGCGCATCGTCAAAGCACCGGACGGAACCATCTCTCTGGATACCACCGGTAAAAAATCCGGACGCGGCGCCTATGTGTGCCACGACCCCGAGTGCCTGAAAAAGGCACGGAAATCCCGGGCACTGGAACGCACCTTCGAGGTGACCATCCCCGACCCGGTATACGACGCTCTGGAAGAGCAGATGAGGACGTGAACCGTGGAGCAAATTTTGCATCTCATCGGTCTTGCCAAAAAGGCGGGCCGTCTTGAAGTGGGCGAGGAGCCGGTGGGCGCCGCCGCCAGAGCCAGACATGTGCGCCTGCTGCTGGTGGCATCCGACGCGGCCCCGGGGTCCGTCCGGCGGGCCCGGCATTTTGCCGAGGCCGGACAGTGCCTTTTGCTGACGGTCCCCTGCTCCAAAGAAGAACTGGGCCGCGCCGTGGGCTGCTCCGTCTGCGCCATGTCCGCCCTCACCGACATCGGCTTCGCCAGCGCCATCGTCAAACGTCTGGCGCTGAAGGATCCAAAGACTTACGGCCCCGCTGCCGAGGCTTTGGATGTGAAAGCCAAACGCGCCATGGAACGGCAGCGCGAGCAAATTCGGCATGAAAAGAATCTGCGCCGGGGGATCAGGCATCCGGCGCCCGGAGCGCAGGAAGAAGCGTCTGTCGGCAAAGCACCTTCGGTGCAGGAAAGCCGGGAAACGGAAGTTCCCGCACCCCGCAGGGAGGAAAAGCGCAGCGGTTTTCCCGGTGCCGGACATGGCGGCGCTCAAAAGCCCCCCTATCGCTCCCACACGGCAGGCGATCAGGCCGCCGGCCGGAAATCCGGCTATGACGCAGGCCCGGCAAAAGAACAAAAGCCGGACGGCGATCCCAGGGATAAGACAGGCGCAAAGCCCTACCGCCGAAGCGACGAAGGCGCAAAGCCTTACCGCAGGAACGGCGAAGGCACAAAGCCCTACCGCAGAAGCGACGAAGGCGCAAAGCCTTACCGCAGAAGCAACGAAGGCGCAAAGCCCTACCGCCGAAGCGGCGAAGGCGCAAAACCCTACCGCAGAAGCGACGAAGGCGCAAAGCCCTACCGCCGAAGCGGCGAAGGCGCAAAGCCCTACCGCCGAAGCGACGAAGGCGCAAAGCCCTACCGCAGGAACGGCGAAGGCGCGCCGAAATCCTACGGCCGGAACGAGGGCGGCGCACAGGGAAAAGCACCGGGCAGGCCGGCCTTCGGCGGCGCTTCTCAGCGGCCGTTTTCCCATCAAACAAAAAAAGCTTTTTCCGCAGGCGCGCCCAGGGAGGCGTCCCGATTTGCCGGCAGCAGGCCGGTGAAGCGCGGCAAGGGCTCTGATCATAAGCAAAAGAACTGATTCCTATCACTAAAATGGAGGTGGCTTTATTTGGGTACAGTAGTGAACAAATATAGAGTGCATGAGGTGGCGAAGGATTTTGGTATCCCCACCAAGGACGTAACAGAAATTTTGACCAAGTACGCAACGGCTCCCAAGAATCACATGCAGGTGCTGGACGACCATGAGCTTTCCCTGATTTTTGAGAATCTGACTCAGAACAATCAGGTGTCCGGCATCCAGGTAATCTATGCCGACGCGGCCAAAACAGCGGCCAAAACAGCGGCAAAGCCCGCCGAGCAGCCGAAGTCTGCCCCGCAGGCCAGATCTGCCGAGCCCAAAGCGCCTGCAGAAAAAGATCGGAGCGCTCCTGCCCCCCGGCAGAACGCACCCAGCAGGGAGAGTGCGCCCACCCAGCCTCTCTCCCGCGTGCCCAAGACCAAGGTCGTGGACACCCGTAAGGCCACCAATGTCAATCTGGAAAAGTACGACGAAAAACTGCAGGTCCTGGCCGAGTCCCGCAATCAGGGACGCCGCGACCAGCAGCAGGGAAACCGCGAGAAATTCCGCAACAACAAAAAACGCCAGCAGGGGGCGTCCTTCGGCAGCAAGCGCAGGCAGGAGGACGCCCCCTGCTGGCGTTTT
>Ga0183095_10838_pt1 | contig 22780 bp, 21 predicted proteins | sample BioMet4_FD_130346 | JGI IMG/M metagenome (GOLD analysis project Ga0183095, IMG submission 130346) | Microbial communities from bioreactor (seeded with sewage sludge) at LBNL, California, USA - Biofuel metagenome 4 (v2) (version 3) | ecosystem: Engineered > Bioreactor > Anaerobic > Unclassified ...
GCGTCAACACGTTCCTCGTCGCGGTCATGCTCGACGCTCTGCTGGAGATCCAGGCGGCCGAGGGCGTGCCGCGCCGCTTCCGCAGGCCGGTCAAGGTCTGCGTGCCGGTCAACCTGCGGCGTCTGTTCCCAAGCGCGACGCTGCGCAATTTCTCCAGCTTTCTCAACCCCGGCGTCGATCCGCGCCTCGAAACCTACACGCTCGGGGAGATCGCCAAAGCGGTCTATCACTATATGGGCGCGAACGCCTCCCGCCAGCAGCTCGGCGCGCGCTTCTCGTCCAACGTCATCTCGGAAAAGAGCCCCGTGCTGCGCCTGACGCCGCTTTTCCTGAAGGATCTCGCGCTGAAGATCGCGTTCATCTCCTTCGGCGACACCAAGAGCTCCACCACGATCTCCAACATCGGCGTCGTCGAGCTGCCGGAGGCCATGCGGCGGTACGTCCTGCGCATGGACATGGTGCTCGGGCCGCTGAACATCAATCCCGCCTGCTGCGCCGTCCTCACCTACGGCGGCACGCTGCGCTTCAACATCGTCCGCGTCATCCGCGAGCCGGCGCTCGAGCGCGCGTTCTTCACGCGCCTCGTACAGCTCGGCATTCCCGTGGAGATCGAAAGCAACCAGAAGCGAGAGGAGGCTTCGAAATGTCCTACTGTGTAAACTGCGGCGTCAGGCTCGCCGACAGCGAGGCGCGCTGTCCGCTGTGCGGCGTGCCGGTCGTCAATCCCGCCGAGCCGGACCGCGTCCTGTCCGAGCCGCCCTTCCCGCCGCAGGCGACCCACGCCGCGTCGCTCCGGGAGCGGCGGGCGGCCCTCGTCTCGGCCGCGATCCTGCTGCTGATCCCGCTTCTCTCGACGCTGGTCTGCGACCTGGCGCTCAACGGCGAGGTCACCTGGTCGCGCTTCGTCGTCGCAGGGTATCTGGCGCTCTACGCCTTTCTGTTCGCGCCGGCCGCGTTCCGCCGCCACCGCGTCACCTACAGCATTCTGACCGACTACGCGGCGGTGCTGCTCTCGCTCGGGCTGCTGAACCTCTATACCGGCGGCCGCTGGTTCGCCTCGTTCGCGCTGCCGCTCACGACGGTCTTCGGCGCGCTGATCTACACCGTGTACCTGCTCGTCCGGCACACGCCGTGGAACATGCTCAAGGTCGGTTCCGCCGTCCTCGGCGGCACGGGGCTCTTCACCCTGTTCACCGAGTGGCTCATCAACCGCACCTTCTATCCGGGCAAGACGCTGCTCTGGTCGCTGTTCATCATGATTCCCTGCGTCGTCGTCAGCATCGTTTTCGCGATCGTCGACTCCAGCCGGGAGCTCAAGCAGTCCGTCAAGCGCCGCTTCTTCTTCTGAATTGAAAAAGGAAGCCTTCCCATCGGGAAGGCTTCCTTTTTTACGCCCCTTCGTCAGTCATGCCGAAGCTCTCCGTGGCGAAAACATGGCAGAAGAGCCCGCAGGAGGCCGCCGTTTCGTCGAGCGCCTCTCCCATCAGCTTTTCCAGCAGGATCGATTCGCATGCGGCGCGCGCGTTGACGACGACGCCGTATTTCGGGTATTCGCCGGAAAGCATGTGGTCGAACGCAGCATCAAAATCCACGCCGAGCAGCGAGGCCTTGGCATAATCGCTGCCCTCGCCGGTGACAAACAGCTTGAGGTGCGGCACGTTTCGTTCCGCTTTCCGCAGCTTTTCCCGAATCGACTCCAGATAAGCCGCGGCGAAAGCGTTTCCGTCAAAAGGCTCGTCCTTTTTCAGAAAAAAGCGCCGATCATACCAGCTCAGGCAGGCCTCCGCCGCCAAAAATTCCGGCCCTCCGTAGCCGGTATCCACCGCCTCCAGCCGCGCGGAAGCCGTCATCAGGCAGTCCGCCAGCGCGGGAACGCCCTCGCCGGTCTTCGCGGAGATGGGAAAAACGGGAATGCCCGGATAGCTCCGGTTCAGGAAGCGGATCATGCGCTTCTGTTCCTCGCGGGAAATCGTGTCGATCTTGTTGAGCACAATGACATCCGCCTCCAGAAGCTGCGTGCGAAACAGATAATTCATCTCTTCCGGCAGATTCAGCTCCGCGTGCTCGGGCATGATCGCCCGCAGACGCACGGGATCGCAGACCACGGTAAACGGCGCGAGCGAAAAATCCTCCGGATATTCGCGGTGGAGCCGGAAATACACATGATCCAGCGCGCCGACGCCGCAGCCGGGAATATCGGACATCACGAGCCCCGCACCCTCGGCATCGGAAAAATGGCGGATCTTGTCCACCAGTTCCCCCGTTCGATAGCATATGCAGCCGCCCGCGATGGCGCCGGCCGCAAAGCCGCTCCGCCCGGTGTAAAGCGCGTCAACGAGGTTCGCGGCCCCAAGGTCGTTCGAGAGGATCGCCGCTTTGACTCCTTTTTTCCCCAGAACCCCGGCCAGAGCGAGCATGCTTGTGGTTTTTCCGGCGCCCAGGAAACCGCTGACCACGCAGAATCTTCTTTTTTTCATTTTTATCCTTTCAGACGCTTTCCGCCGTAACGCGCAGCAGCTGCAAAAACAGCCCCGCGTCCTCTCCCGCCGCGCGGCAGAGCTCCCCGACTGTGCAGTTCATATTTTCATCGGTCACGCAGCACACGCCGAGGCGCCCAAAAACCGCCATTGTACGGGGAAAACGCTCCAGCACGAATACCATCGGGGTCTCCTCCGTGATTTCAAAGGCTGTCATGCGGCATTTCCTCCTCCGGGCGCCGATTGCGGTACAGCCGTTCGCCGGACGCTCCGGTCAGATGGAACGCGCAGAGCGGCACGAGGCGTCCGTCCGGGGTGACGACATGCACGCAGCAGCCCTTCAGCCGCTCAAGGTCGACGTTCCACACGTCCTGAAATCCCATCCCCGAAAGGCAAAACGAGTGCGTGACGGTACGCAGGGCGAAGCGCTCCAGTTCGTTCTTTGGCGGGACATTCGTTCCCGGCTGGTAGCGCCAGCGCTTTTCGGTGTAGCGATTCGTCTTTTCCACAAAATCCGTTTCAGCCGTATCGGCCGCGTTCTGCCGGCGGTCCGAGATCGCGCGCAGAGAGCCGCTCTCGTCCAGGAAATACGTCGAGCTGAAGTCGCAGTGCGGCTCGTACTGCTTGCGCGGCACGAAATGCCGCAGCTGAAGCTCCCCGTCCGACTGCTCCACGAGCGCGTGCAGCACGTCGCTCAGGCTGCATCGGCTCTCGTCGGGCGGCGTCCGGCCGGGAAATCTCCCAAAATAGCTCACCGGCTGGAAATGTACGCCCCTGATCGTCGGGATATGCGCCTTGGCAAAACGAACGATCTCGCCGAGGTTGTCAAGGTTGACGCCCGGCACGACCACCGGCACCAGCAGCACGCCGAGGCCCGCCTTTTCACAGGCTTCGATGGCGCGCAGCTTGACGTCCAGCATCGGGCGGCCCCGGATCGTCTCGTAAACGTCATCCCGCAGGCCGTCGAACTGAAGATAGATCAGATCCGTCCCGGCATCCTTCAGCGCGCGCGCGTAATCCGGGTCGGCGGCCAGACGCAGTCCGTTCGTGTTGACCTGCAGGTGCATGATCTTCATCGCCTTGCCCATGCGAATAATCTCCGGAAGATCGTCGCGCACGGTCGGCTCGCCGCCGCTCAGCTGTACGCTGCAAAAGCGGTTTGCCGCAAGCGCGGTTTCAAACATCCGCTTCACCTCCGGCAGCGTCGGCTCAAACGTCTCCCGATTGGCGTCCGCGAAGCAGATGCGGCAGTTCATATTGCAGCGATAGGTGATCTCCAGCACGGCCGTGCAGGTGCCGCTGCGGTGCGCGGCGCAGAGGCCGCAGTCGAAGGGGCAGCCCCTCTCCTCCGGCAGGGCGCCGTGCGCCGGCGCCCGCACGCCCTGCGCGAGCACGTCCTCAAAGAGCGCGGCGTCGTTCCAGAACAGCACGCGAAACGCGCCGTGCTCCGGACAGGCCTTGGTAAAATAGACCTTTCCGTCCTGTCTCTCATAGCGGGCCGGAATCCGGCGCAGGCAGACCGGGCAGAGGCTCTCCGTCTCCAGCAGAATTTCGCTCATGGGGTCTCTCCTTTCCTTTGCGCGTCGGGATAGTCCCCGGCCAGCCGGGAAAACACGTCGCGCAGCGGCCCGCGCAGAACCATGTCGGCTTGCGCGTCGAACGGCGTCGGCTCCTCGTTCAGAATGACCATCCGGCCTTTTCTAGGCCCGTTGAGGAGCTTTTGAGCCGAGGAGACCTGCAGCGACGTGCCTCCGACCAGCAGGAGCTCGCACGCGCGCAGTTCTCCGACCGCCTCTAAAACCACCGTCATATCCGGCACCTCGCCGAACAGCACGATGCCCGGACGGATGAGCCCGCCGCATTCGCAGCGGGGCACCGGCGCGCCGTGCGCCACCTCTTCCGCCGAGAAAGCCTTTCCGCACGCCATGCAGGAGTTGCGGTAAACGTTCCCGTGCAGATCCAGCACGCGGCGGCTGCCCGCGCGCTGGTGCAGGCCGTCGGCGTTCTGCGTCAGGACGGCTTCCAGCCGCCCGGCCCGCTCCATCGCGGCGAGCGTGCGGTGCACGATGTTCGGCTCGGCTTCGAGCTTCAGCAGGCGGGTCCTGTAGTATTCGTAAAATTCCGCCGGGTGCGCCAGGAAAAAATCCCGGCTCAGAATTTTCTCCGGCGGCAGGCCGCAAAAAGGTCCGCGCCGGTACAGGCCGGACGACGCGCTTCGAAAGTCCGCGAGCCCGCTGTCGGTCGAGACGCCGGCGCCGCCGAAGAAAACGGTGCGCCGCGACTGCGCGAGCCATCGGCGCAGCCGCGCGAGTTTCTCCTCAAAGTCAGGCTCACGCATGCGGCAGGATTCTCTTTTTTTCATAACAGGATTCACGAAGCGCGCCGCAGGGCAGCAGCGTCACGGCCGGCCGCGGCGCGCCGGACAGCGCGGGCAGCCGGGCGAGCGCCTCGGCGAGTTCCTCCGCCGTCCGGGGATCCTCCTCCAGCGTTTCGGCTTCGACATAGAGCTGTTCGCCCCGTGCGGAGATGCGGTAGTCGAGCACATTTTCCAGCGCGAAGATCGGTTCGTCGAACATCGCGGGATAGACGACGCGGCCGCCGCCCATATCGTACGCGCCCTCCAGCCGTCTCCTGATGTGTCCCATGACCTCCAGGTGCCCGCCGCACCGGCTGGGCGCGAGGCTGGAGATGTCGCCCGTGCGGTAGCGGATGAGGGGCATGCTGTCGCGTGAAATGCTGGTGAGGGCCAGCTCGCCCGGTTCGCCCGGCGGCACAAGCTCCCCCGTGTCCGGATCAATCGCCTCGGCGATCACATCCAGCTCGTTATAATGATAGCCGCCGCAGGCCGGGCAGTCCACCGCCAGACCCCAGCCCATCTCCGTGAGGCCGTAGTGCGTCGACACGCGGCAGTTCCACACGCGGCCCAGATAGCCGATCATTACGTCCGGTATATTGGTCATTGTGAGAAAAATACACTTCATGCCGAGCGAGGCAAGATCGTTCCGGCGCGCGAGGATGCGCGTTACGCGCAGAATGGTGATGGCGTCGCCGAACCAGACGTTTACGCGGTTTTCCACGGCCGTGCGGAGGATTTCCTCCGGCGGATCGTCGAGATTGGAGAGGCAGGCCCTCATGCCGAATTCCCCCAGCGCGTCCGCAAGGATGCGCCCGATGCCGCGGCCCATGGAATTCTGCAGAAAAATCTGCGCGCTGCACTCGTCCCGTCCGATCACGGTGTTCATGCCGCGCGGAAGGAAATCGAGGATCTTCCGGATATCCGCCGACGAAAAAAACACCCGTTTGCGCAGGCCCGTCGATCCGGAGCTGTAAAACGTCACCGGTTTTTCCACGTCGCCGCGCGAGGTGCACAAAAAGCGGTAGCTGTTGCCCGCCAGGTCCTCCGGCCGCGTGAAGGGCAGCTTCGCAAGGTCGGACAGGCTTTCCACATCGTCCGGGGACGTCCCGTTTTTCGCGAACAGCCCGCGATAAAACGCGCTTCTCTCCCCCACCAGGCGCAGCGTGCGCCGCAGCTGGAACAGGCGGTACTCGTCGAACAGCGCGTCGTCCACCGCTCCGCCGGGCCTCCGCCCGGTCAGGGCCAGAAATTCCCCGTCTCCGTCGATTCGGAGGCGGCACAGCTCGTAAAGCCCGTCCTGCAAACTGACTTCCATGAAAACCTCCCCGCTCAGTCGATGCCCGGCAGCAGTCTCTCTCCGCCGGCGCCGCTGAGGTATTTGCCGCAGAGCGGCACGAGGGTACCGTCCCTCTGAAGGATCTGAACCGTGCATCTGGCCACACGCAGCAGATCCGCGTTCCACGCGTCCTGAAACGCCATGCCGCCCACCGTCAGGAGCTTTGCCTTCGACGGCAGCCACGATGCCCGGACGGAAGCGCGGACGCGAGCGATATCCGACGGTCCTCTCCCCGACCGTTTCGTGAGCGGCCGCAGCGCTCCGGCGCGGTCCGCCGCATAGCAGGCCTGGAACGAGCATTGCGGATGCTCGAGCGCGCCGGGCCCAAAATCCTCCGCGCGCAGTTCGGGATTCTGCTCGGCGAGGCGGCGGATCAGATCCGGGATCGTGATGCGCGGCATCCGGTCGGCGGGATAGACGCCGAAATAGCTGATCGGTTGGAAATACACGCCGCGCACGGCCGGCATATGCGCCTTCGCGTATGCTACGACGGCGCCGAGTTCCCCGTCGTTTTCGCCGGGCATGACGCACATGACCAATACGACGGCCAGGCCCGCCTCGGCGCAGTGCTCCACCGCCGTTTTTTTGACCGCGAGCATCTCGCGGCCATATTTAGCCAGATAGGGCTTTTCCGACAAGCCGTCAAAGCCCAGGTACACCGTAGTTACGCCGGCCTCGCGCAGTTCGCGGCAGTATTCGCCGCTCTGCGCCAGGCGCAGGCCGTTCGTATTGAGCTGGAGATAGGAAAAGCCGAGTCCGCGGGCCATGGAGGCGATCTCGCACAGGTCCTCCCGCGCGGTCGGCTCTCCGCCGCACAGCTCCAGCGGCGCGTCGGGTCCTTCCGCTTCCCGGTAAGCGATCAGCCGCTCGCGCAGCTCGCCCGCCGACGGCTCCCGGGGCGTTTCCCTGCCCGCCCGGGTGAAGCACACGGGGCAGCGCAGGTTGCAGCGGTTCGTCGTCATCAGCGCCGCGGTCGCGGGGCGGGCGTGCGCGCGATCCGTAAAAGAAAAGCCCGCAAGCCTCCGTTCCGCTTCCTCCGGCGTGCGCGGCAGCGTATCCGGGTCGAGTCCGCCGCAGCGGAGCCAGTCCCGGTAATTCTCCTCGTTTTCCGCCCAAATCGGCACGCGGAAGTCCCCGTGCTCGGGACAGCTCTTCTCCAAAAATATTCCCTGCTTCTCCGCCGTCACCGCCGCGCCGAGTTCCCGCAGGCATACCGGGCAGACGCTTCGCGTAAAATAGAGAACTTTTCGCCCTTCCATCGTTCCTCCGCCGTCAGCGCGGCCCGTCTTTTTCAAACACCATCCTGTACCAGGTAAGCGCGGGCAGCAAGGCGTCCGGCGCCAGCCTGCCGGCCAGTCTGCCGGGCGTCGTGCCGTACGCGCCGCAGAGCCACAGCACGGCGCGCGCGTACGCGGAATAATCCTCCGTACAGCAGACCGTACGAAACCCGGCCGCGCGGAACGCCGCGGCGTATTCCTCCCTGCTCCCCGCGTGCGCGAGGCAGGGATACAGCTCTCCCTCCGGCTCCGCGGGGCAAAGAGAATCGTCCCGCCTCGCGAAGTCCTCGATCAGTACGCGGCCGCCGGGCCGGAGCACGCGCGCGCACTCCCGCGCAGCGCCCGCTCTGTCGGCCAGTGTGGAAAACACCGCCTCTGCCCAGGCGCCGTCGAAGCACTCCTGCGGAAACGGAAGCGCGTAAGCGTCGGCGCAGACAAAAACGCAGCCCGACGCGCCGTGCAGCGTCCAGGCGGTCCTGATCGCCGTCCAGTCAAGGTCGACGCCCGTAACGTGGAACGGCTCGCGCTCCGCCAGGCCGGCCGCCGCGTCGCCGCGATAGCAGCCGATCTCCAGGAGTCCGAGCCGTCTGCCGTTCCATCCGGCGGCCTTCACGCCGGCGGTCAGAGCGCGGAGGCGCTCCGTCCGCCGCGCGAAAAGCTCCGTCAGCGCGGACGTTTTCTTCTCCACTTTTTCTCAGCTCCGGTCGAAGGCCAGGCCGAGCGCCCGCTTGCAGACCTCCATAACGATCTCCGTCAGCGTCGGATGCGGATGCATGGTAAAAGCAAGCGCCTCCAGCTTCAGGTCGTTTTCCATCGCCACGGCGAATTCGGAGATCAGGTCGCAGGCCTCGGCGCCAAAGATTTGAGCCCCGATGATCCTGTGATCGTCTTCGCGGGCCACAACCTTTATGAGTCCCTCCGTCCGCTGCATCGCCGTCGCCTTCTCGTTGGCGGTGAAGGGCAGCATGCCGGTCATCACACGGATTCCGGCCGCCTCCGCGTCCGACGCCGTCATGCCGATCATGGCGATCTCCGGCTCCGTGAAAATTGCCGAGGGAATGGCGTCGTAGCGGATATGGAACTCGTTTCCGGCGATGGTCTCGGCGATCACAAGGCCCTGGCGCTGCGCCTTATCGGCAAGCTGCGGGCCCTCGGTGATATCGCCCGCGGCGAAAATATTCGGCACATTCGTTCTGAGCTGCGCGTCGGTAGGGATCATGCCGCGCCTGCCGGTCTGCACGCCGGCCGCCTCCAGTCCGATATCGGCGGTATTCAGCGTGCGCCCGATGCCGACCAGCGCCATTTCCGTGACGATCTCCTCGCCGGTCGCGAGCGAAGCACGCACCATGCCGTCCTCCCGCACCGAGATCTCGCGGATGCCGACGCCCGTGCGCACCGTGATGCCGCTTCGCGTCAGGGATTTGAGCACCGCGTCGGTGATCTCCGGCTCATGCAGCACGGGCACAACGTTCGGCATCATTTCCACAACGGTGACCTTCACGCCAAAGGTATTGAGCAGATAGCCGTACTCCAGGCCGATCGCGCCCGCGCCGACCACGAGGATATCCTTCGGCAGGCTCGTCAGATCCAGCAGTTCGTTGCTCGTGACGATCTTTTTCCCGTCGATATGAAACGCGGGAATATAGGCCGGCTCGGAGCCCACGGCGATCACCAGATTTTCGGCCGTAATGCTGCGTTTTTCCCGGCCGTCGTCCAGCTCGACCGTATGCGCGTCGAGCAGCCTGCCCCTGGCCTTGATGACGTCGATCCCGCGGGGCTTCATCAGGAAGTTCTCAAGGCCGAAGCTCAGGTTGTTGACCACGGCGTTCTTCCGTCGGTTGATGGCTTTGAAATCCGCTGCGCTCTCGCCCACGCCGATCCCCAGCGCCTTCGCGGTCTTCAGCGAGGCGAAGAGATTCGTCGAGGCCATCAGCGCCTTCGTGGGGATACAGCCGCGGTTGACGCAGGTGCCTCCCACGCCGTTTTTCGTCCTGGCCTCCACGATCGCGACTCTTTTGCCGCGGTCGGCGCAGCGCATGGCCGAAGCGGAGCCGCCGGGGCCCGCGCCGATACAAATTACGTCATAGTCGTACATACAGTTACAATTCCTTTCCGTTCAGACAATCCGCGCCGACGCGCGTGCCGGAGACGCCGGATTCGAAAGCAAGCCGACTGCGGACGGCGCAATCGGCTTGCTTTCGGCAAATTTCGGAGCTACGCGGCCTTTTTCTTCGCGCCAATGCCGCGGATCATCATGGCGATGCCAAGGATGCAGGCGGCGGCGGCAGCAATGTAAAAGGACGCCACGTTCACGTTTCCTCCGATGCCGGCCGTGATCGGGTTCACGATGTAGGGGCTGCAGAACTGGCCGAAGTTCTGCACGCAGGTCGCGATCGAGAGCGCCATTCCGACCGCGGCGGGCGCCACGCTCTTGCCGACGCTCAGGAAGAGGCCCGGCATCACGACGGACATTCCGAGGCCGAAGATCAGGCAGCCGAGGTAGAAGAGCGCGATTCCCGAGGCGCACGCCATCAGCAGATAGGCCAGCGCCATGCCGAAGAAACCGATGCCCATTGTGTAAGCGCCGGTCGCCTTGGCAAGCTTTCCGTAAAAGAGGCCCATCAGGATACCGCCGGCGCAGAAGAACGCCATGCCGAGGCCGGAGGCGGTGGAGTTGCCCAGGCCCTTCTCCGTCAGAACATAGGCGTTGCCGTTGGAGTAGATCTGGCCGATGCAGAAGATGAAGAAGGAGACAATCATCCACGCCCACATGCCGCCGGTCAGCTTCGCTTTCTCAGCGGGCGCGCCGGCAGCGGCAGCGGTCTGCGCGGACGGCTTCACGTTGGGCAGGCACACGAGCGCGGCGATCAGGGAGATGACGGCGATCAGGTGAACGAAAAACACGGTGTTCCAGCCCATCGAGCCGAGCCAGCCGCCCACAAATACCATGATCGCGCAGCCGAGCATCTGGAACGCCTGCAGGTTGCCCTGTACGCGGTCGCGCTCGGCACCTTCAAAGTTCTCAGCCACCAGCGCGGTGCTGACGACCTGCAAAATTCCGACGCCGGCGCCGAATACGCCGCGAAGCACCAGAATCAGCGCGAAGGACGAGGAAAAAGCAGGCAGCACGCCGCCGATCAGGAACAGGACAATGGCAATAACAGACAGGTTCTTCTTGGACATCACCTGCATCAGCTTGCCGACAAGCAATGTAACGGGAATAATCACGATGCAGGGAATGGAGATCATGCTCATCACGGCGGTCTGAGAAAGGCCCGAGAAATGAGAGCCGATCACGCTAAGCGAGCTTGCGATTCCCACGACGCCCATCATCAGGATGGAAATCAGATAGATACCGACCTGGATCTTCTTTTTGGATTTTTCCATGTTTTTCCTCCTAACATAAGCCTCAGTGCCACAGCTTCCGGCAGTTTTCTCCGCGCGTTTTTTACAGCGTATTTTTTCCAACCAGCTCTTTCAATATAAAGTCTTTCTCGTTTTGTGTCAAGCCGATCACGGAAATAGTTTATGCATTATTCCCGTATTTTTTAGCGATTTAAGTTCCTTTTTTATATAATTTTATCGATAAAATCATACTTTTTAAATCAAAATATACTGTGTAAATTTTTATTTTTTAATGCGTTATTTCAGCTGTTTTCTGTTTTTATCAATATAATAGTGATTTTTTGTGACTTTTTACAAAATTAAAATTTCTTCTTTGATTCTATTGATTCTCGCCGCGCGGAATGCTATTGTGAATACAGTACCAGTGGCCGATACGTTCTCCGTGCGTCTCCAGCCATACCAGCAATACATTGAAGGAGGTCTCACGAAAAGTGAAAGAGATTCTGCAGGAACTCGACAAGCTGTCGAGCGCGCGTCCATTGGACATCATCAAAAAGAAAAAAGACGGTAAAAAAATTGTCGAGTACTTCGGCGACTTCGTGCCAGAGCAGTGGATCACCGCGGGCGGCGCCGAATCCTTTCTGATCTGCAAGGGCGGCGATCCCCAGCCCCCCGAGGCCACGCTCGACTATATGCTCCGGTTCATGAACCCGCTGGCCGCGACGATGGCCGGGTCCTACCTTTTGGGACTCGACGCCGTCATGCCCATCGCCGACTCCGTCACGATCCAGCAGCACGACAGCCACTACGGCCGCATGACCGAGATTCTGGAATACAAGGGCCTTCCCGTCTACAAGATCGGCGTTCCCGCCGACTATACGGTCGGCATTTCACGCGAGTACTACCGCAATGAGCTGCGCGAATACCGCGCCTATCTGGAAAAGCTGATCGGTCATCCGATCGCCGACGACGACATCCGCGCCTGCTACGCCAAAACGAACAGGATCAACGCGCTGCTCCGCGAGATCGACGAGCTCCGCAAAAAGGACAACCCGCCCATCACCTTCAGCGACTTTATCCGCCTGAACCATTACACGCTGCGTCTCGGCTACGACACCAGCATCGACGCCCTCACGAAAATCGCCGCCGAGCTGAAGACCGCCCCCGGCGCCCACAAGGACGGCGCGCCCCGCATCCTCATCATGGGCCGTGCCGTGGCGCTCGGCGACTACATTGTGCCCAGCATCATCGAATCCGCGGGCGGCGCGATCGCGTGCGAATTCCTGGACGAGGCCATCCGCCCGTTCCACAGCGACATCTCAACCGAGGGCGACGTGGTCGACGCCTACGCCTCGGCAATCTATGACGACCGCGTGCCCCAGTGCATCTTCCAGCCCGCCTGGGAGACCCGCTTCGCGCATCTCAAGGAGCTTATCCGCGACTACCGCATCGACGGCGTGCTCTGGTATCAGCTGTCCTTCGACGAAATCTACGACATGGAGTTCACCTGCCTGTCCAAGTGGCTCAGCGAAATCAAGGTGCCCGTCATGAAGCTCGAGACCTCTTACGAGTACTCCCGCGAGGCCATGGCGCCTCTGACCACCAGACTCGAGAGCTTCGTGGAAAGCTTAAAGGAGGCAAAATAATGGATAGAGACGTGAATCGCGAGCTTCTCAAGCTTGCTGCATTCGAAGGAGACGAACTCGAGGCCTTCCTGCCCCGCTGGAAATTTACCGCCGAGAAGGTCCGCCTCACCGATAAGGAGATCGCTTTCGCGATCGACACCTACATCCCGCAGAACTGGGACATCAAGTATCTCGGCGTCCGCAAGCTGATCGGCGCCTACCTGCGCGAGCTGGCCGACATCGTCTCCACCCCGCAGCTCAAGGAGCAGGGCGTAAAGATTGTCTACGGCATCCTGCCCGCCATCGCCAATTACTACTACGCCGCGAAAAACGCCGGCGGCGACGGCATCTTCATCGGTTTCCCCGACCTGATGATGGTCAATACGCTCAACTCTTTCTTCCACAGCGCCGCCCCCTTCCTCTATGAGGCTGAGAAATACGGCTTCACCTACGGCTGCCGTCATTGCCCCCTGAACAAGATGCGCGTCGCCGCTTACGTCACCGGCACGATCGCCGCGCCGGATCTGATCTGGAGCTGGGGCTTCAACTGCGACGAGGGCCCCAAGACCGACGAGATGATCCAGGGCATCACCGGCAAGCAGTGGAAATATCACATCTCCCGCGTTCCGCACGACTCCCGCTTCGACGAGGACGAGGCCACGATGGAGACCCGCCTGAAATTCATGAGCGACCAGATGAAGCTCGGTGTTCAGGCCATCAAGGAAGCCACTGGCTACGAGATCACGGACGCCGACCTGGCGCAGGCCAACAAGGACATCGGCCGCATCGGCTTCAAGGTCGGCATGCTGACGCAGCTCGCCACCACCGCCGATCCCCCCGTTCTGGGCGGCGAGGTCCTGACGATGATGCAGCAGGTTATGACCGTCCCGTTCAACACCGGGTTCAAATACGTCGAGGAGGCCATCGATATCCTGACGAAGGAGATCCGCCAGGCGATCAAGAAGGGCGAAGGCGTTATGCCGAAGGGCACGCCTCGCGTCGGCTTCTACAACGTGCCGTTCTGTGTGCCCTGGGTCGGCAAGTACTTCCGCGACAACGGCGTCATCATCTCCTTCTCCCACGCGCTGACGCTGTCGAAAAAGCAGATGTCCCCGAGCAAGTATCCGAACGATCCGTGGATGTCCGCCGCCGAGGCCTGGGCCCGCAACGGCATGTGCATGAACCTCAACGGCGAGGCGAACAGCATCATCGAGAAGATCGAGACCTGTCATCCCGACGGCATGATCCTCGGCTTCTTCGATTTCGACCGCTGGCTCGGCGCGCAGCAGAAGATCATCGCCAAGCTCGTGCAGGAGCGCACCGGCGTGCCCTCCTATTACATCGAGGCGGACTTCTGGGACGACCGCGACTACAGTCCGGAGTCTCTCAAGACCCGCATCGAATCCGTCTGCCAGATCATCAACGCCCGCAAGGCGCAGCAGGACGCAGCCAAGTAGCAACTGAAAAATACCGGCGGACAAAAGTCCGCCGGTATTTTTTTAGTTCAGCGCGGCGCAGATCGCGTCCACGCGCTCGTCCATTCCGCCGAACATCGCGTTTTCACACCAGAAATCCGCGTCGAGCACGACCGACTCCACGCCGAATTTCTCCCTGAGGATGCGCCGCTGCAGCGGCGCCGCGGCGCCCATCCAGCGGTCAAAGGCAAACATGCCGGTGAGATATCGCGACGCGCTCGCCGCCCGCACCGCCGCGGCGATCGCGCGGCATTCGCCCTCTGCGTCCCGCGCCGCGCAGAGGCTTTGCGCCCAGGCCGCAGCCATCTCCGCCGGGCTGAAGCCGACGCGTTTCGTCTCCGTCAGGAACGCCGCGTTCCCCAGCAGCCGCACGCCGTTCGCCCGAAAGCGCGCGTCGATCTCCGGCTGCAGAAACGGGACGAAAAAGGCGTAAATTCTCGGCTCGCCGCTCGACGGGGGCGCGTTTTGAAGCTCCTCCGCAAACGTTTCGAGCGCTCCCAGCACGCGCTCCCAGTCGTCGAAAACCATAAGCTGCGCGGACTGCGCGAGCGCCAGCGTATTTCCGCCGGGCGGCAGCCGGTCCGGGCTCGCGGCCAGCGCGGCGATCTTCCGCTCGACGCGGCAGAGCCTGCCATATCGCTGCTGCGCGCGCGCCGTCCCGGCGGCGTCGGGCCTGAGTCCCATCGAGCGGCAGGCTTCTTCCATAAATCGCTCCATCGAGGCCAGAAAATAGTGCTCCCGCGCGAATCCGCCGGAGGCGGAGGCCTTCGGAAGCATCGCCGTTACCGCGCGGTCCGTCAGCCCTTCTCCGCACTTGGCGCATTCGCCGCACAGAATACCGAATTGCAGCAGCCCGGCTGGCTCCTGTGCCGGCGGGTCCCGGAACAGCCGCTCCCGCATCCGATTCAGGCCGCACCGCCGCATGCCGCAGCTGGAGAATTCCAGTGGGCGCCGGTCGAGCAGCAGCGCGCGCAGGCCGATCTGCGCCGCGAGCGCCCCCGTCTCCAGCGCGTATTTTCCGCGCGCCGCCTCCTGAAGCGCCATGATCGCGCCGAGCGGCGCGGGCACGGTCACCTCGAACGCCGGAAGCGTCGGCCGGAAAACGCGCAGGAATTCGTCAAAAAACGCGCCGAGCAGCATCCGCACGCCGCGCAGGCCGCAGTCAAAGTCTGTTTCCAGCCGCGCGGCGGCGGCGTCCAGCTGCGCGGCGCCAAGCCCGAAGTACCCGGCAGCCCGCGCCAGCTCCTCCGCCGTACCGCGGCTCTCGGGAAGCCTTTTCAGGAAATTCGCGCAGGCGTCGTTCAGCGTCTCAGTCAAGGTATTTTCGCCTCCCCGCCGCAGAAACGGCAGGCGCTGCCGATACACTGCGGATTGTTCGGGCGGAACTCGCAGGCGCTGTACGCCGCTCCGGCAAGCCGTATGCCGGTCAGCTCGGCAAGCGCATCCGGCGCCGCGAGCAGTACGGCGAGCGTCGTCCGCTTGCAGCAGCGCGGCCCGCGCGAGCCGGCGTCCGCCGCCGCCCGCTGCATCCGCGCCGTAAATTCGTTGATCGTTTTCCATTCGCGGCCCGAAAGGTAGTCCGCATCCAGCATTTCGCTCAGGAACGCGCCGGCCGCCAGCGTGTCGCCGCAGACGCCGTAGTACCCGCACACGCCCGGATGGATCAGCGCGCAGCGGGCGCGGAGCCGCTCCAGGTGCTCCTCCCGCCTTTCGCCCGTAACGGCGCACCAGGCGGCGCACAGGGAGGCCGCCGTCAGCAGATGGTGCTCCGGCCCGTGCATCCGGATCTCCGGACGGTGCATGAGCGCCAGCGCGATCTCAACGGGCGACGCGCTCTCCGTCTCCGCGCAGCGCGCCAGGATCAGGCGCTCCGCCGCGTTCGCATCATAGGCCATATCCGCCCCTCCTTCTGAAAAGCGGGGCGGAAAGCCTCCTTTCCGCCCCGCAGGATCATGAATTTTGCTTCTGATATTCTTTTCGCGCGCGCAGGGCCGCGCCCAGGGCCGCCGTGGACTGCGGCGATTCGACGGGCGTCACCTTCTTCTGCAGCAGGTCGGTGAATATCTCCGCGATCGCCTCGTTTTTCGCGACGCCGCCCGAGAAAACGATCGGCTCCGGATACTGGATCTGCGCCGAACGCCCCATCGCCAGGATGCGCCGCGCGATCGAGCGGCCCGTTCCGGCGGCGATATCCTCCACCGGCACTTTCTGCGAAAGATACGAAATAATCTCCGACTCGGCAAAGATCGTGCACATGCTGCTGATGGTGCACGGATTTTTGGATTTTTTCATCAGATCGGACAGGTCCTCCATCCGGATCCCGAGCAGGCGATGTGTCAGGACCTCGAAGAAACGGCCTGTTCCGGCGGCGCACTTGTCGTTCATCTCGAAGCGCTCCACGTTGCCGAACTCGTTGAGTTCGATCACCTTGCTGTCCTGTCCGCCGATATCGATGATGGTGCGCGTGCCCGGCAGCAGCTTCCACGTGCCCGCGCCGTGCGCGATGATCTCGGGGATGTCCATATTCGCCCGCTCGAAGGATTTGCGCCCGTATCCGGTGGATACGAGGTACGCGATGTCCTCCTCCCGCGCGCCGGCACGGTCGAGCGCGATCTTCAGGATCTTCTCTCCGCTGCTGTTCCGGTCGTACTCGGTGGGGATGTATTCAAAGGCAAGCTCTTTCCCGTCCTCGTCCAGAAGGACGCATTTGGCCGTTGTGGAGCCGATGTCGACGCCCGCAAAAAGCTTCATACCGCGATTCTGTGTCCTTTCCCTTTATTTTCCTTCCAGCATCTGCTCGGCGGACGCGAGCTGATCGACGACGTAGTCCGCGTCGAGGAACTCGATGCCGCACGACGGGCAGCGATAGCCCGTCGCCTCCGGAAGCGTCAGGTCCTTGTAAAAGATCTTGATATCTTCCGCTTCCTCCATGTCCTGTTTGCATTTCCAGCATTTCCATGCGCTCATGACGTTACGCCCCTTCCGTGCGGTCTTCCGCGAGCTGTACCATATGACAGTAGAGGTTTCTCACCTCAATGCCTTCCCCGTCGATCGCATATTCCACATTCACGGTAAAATTGTGGATTCTCTTTTTCCCCAGAAACCGGTTCTCGCCTTCCGCATAGAGCTTGCAGCCCTCTGTTTCGGCATATTCGAGCACCTCGCGCACGTCGTCCTCGTTGATTCCCCGGTCCTCCATCGCCTGACGCACGTCGTCGCTCATCCGAAGCTTCACCGTTTTGAAATCCATCTTCCATGCCTCCTGTCAAATTAAACCTGCGCCGCGGATTTTCCGCCCTCCGAGAGCGTCCTTGTGAACGCCCGGATGCTGGCGTTCAGCACACCCACCTGTTCGCGCGTATATGAATAGTCGGTCTCCAGCTTCAGCAGCGGAATATTTCTCTCGCCGAGCCATTTCGCCACGCAGGTATATTCCATGTCATAGATCTCGTCGTAGGCGAGCTGGTACCAGATCACGCCGCCGGCGCCGCACTCCCGAATCAGCTCTTCAAGGCGTCCAAACCGTTTCTGCCACGACGGCTGAAAAATGTCGATCGGAAGCTTGTCGCGGTAGCGGCTCTTCGCGAAGCCGAGCACAGGGTCGCCCTCGAGCGGCAGATCCTTCTCCGTGACGCGGGCGCATTCGTCCAGTATCTCCGCCGCGACCACGCAGCCGCACTCGTCCAGCAGCCGCGGGACCGTATAGTCTCCGACCGCGACGGCCCTCCCCGCCAGCACGACGCGCGGCGCGCCGGCAGGGAAACAGTCCGGCGCCGCCTCCAGCTCATCCGCAATCCGCCCGCAGGCCTCGGCGGCATAGGCCGGATCGCAGAGCGTCACGCTCAGATGCTGCAGACGCATATAGTCCTCAAAGCCGATCGGAGCGCGCTTTTTCCGCAGCGCGCAGATCCGGCGAAGCGACGCGCCGATCTCGTTGCTCACGCGAAAATTCTCCAGCGCGGCCTCCGAGTCGACGCTTTTTCCCGTGATTTCCCCGACCGTGCAGAGCATTTTCCGGAGCGATTTCACATAATAACAGAGCGCCTCGTCCCTCATCCAGTCGGCCGGGACGCCGACCTTGCTCATCCGCACACCCTTGTATTCCAGCAGCTCGCTGATACGGTCGATGTGACAGTCCGTCTGCGCGGCGACCAGCAGATCGGCGCGCGGCGTTACGGGGTCCCGTCCCAGCTCCATATAGCCGGCCATCGAGCGCGCCAGCGGATGAATGAAGCGGGGCATGTAATCCAGCACCGCATCGGAAGCCACCGCTTCGCCGCCGCGCCACATCGGGTAGGTGTTGGCCCCGGCCGCGCGGATCAGCTCCTCGGGAATGAACGTGCTGGTGTATTCCACCAGCGGCTTCCCGCGTTCTTTTTCCCGCAGGATCCCGGCCAGTCGCTCCGAGGCATGTTTCTCGAGTTCTTTCAGCGTCTCTTTCATGCAGTTCCTCTCCTTCGGGAAGGTTTTCGGCTGCTGCTTTCCTTTTTCTTGTAAATATACGCTGTAAATATTCGCATATTATAATAACCTATTGTCATTTTCTTGTCAATAGGTCACGTCCTGTTTCCTTTGGCCGCCCCGCCGGTTTCTTCAGGCAGGCATTTGTTCAGGAAAAAATCGATATAGCCGCAGATTTTCTCCTCGTCGAGATTCTCCATCCCGGCGGAATACTGGTAAGCGATGGACAGCACGCCCATCTCAAAGAGGTGATACGCCTGCTCGTGGGCCGCCCAGTCGTTCTGCGTGGCCTTCGCGCGTTTCATCAGCTTCTCCAGAAAGGCATAGAACGGGCGGATTTCCGCGTCACCGCGGAACATCTGCCGGCCTTCGGAGAACATAAAGAGGAAAACGTTGCGTTCCGCGGCTGCAAAGGCGAACACCTGCATCGCGATGGTCCGGCAGAACGTGTTCCGATCCACCGGGACAGGCAGGCGGTTGAGCGCCTGATAGATGCACGCATAGAAGCGGTCGAAGCCTTTGATCAGCACCTCCCGCTTGATGTCCCGCAAATTTTCCACGTAATGGTATATGGTCATGGAGGAAACGCCGAGTTCCTTGGCGATTCCTCGAACGGAGAGGGCCTCCATGCCCTCCCGGTCGACAATGCCGACGGCTACCCGGATGATCTCCTCTTTCCCGCAAAGCGCTTTTTCCCGCGACATTCGTCCTTCCAATCCCCATTCAGGCAATGCCAGAAATCTTCAGGCAATTGCAGATACTTCGGATAACCGCCATTTTTTCCTCCGGACGGTAGCGGTCCGCATCCCAAAAGTCGCCCTCCAGATAGAAATGCGGAATATTTGTTCTCGCCTCAATGATCTGGATGGCCGTTTTCTGGAGCGCGCCGATCCATCGGTCGAACGCGAAGAATCCGTAGAGCACGCCGTTGATCGTATAGCGCCGGAGCAGCTTTGTGACGATCTCCACCTGATCGCGCATATTGACGGCATTCGGATCGGACAGGCTCTGTCTTGCGATGGTACGGTAGAGGTCGTCGTCCCCGAGAAGGTCGGACAGGCTGCTGGCTGGCTGAAAAATCCGCCCAAGCGTAAGATTGACGCCGTTCTCCCGAAACGCGCCGTCCACCCACGGGACGTTCAGCGGGTTAAAATCACAGGCGAGCTTCGGCGCGCCCTTAGGGAGCACGCCCTCTCCCCTTGCGATGCGTCCGCGGACCTCCTCGATCACCGTGTCGAGCGCGTCGTCGATATAGGAAAAACCGATGTCGAACGAGACCTCCATGCACACGCCGAAAAGCGTCAGTTCATTTCCCGTGAGCGGCTGCGGGTCGGCGCCGACGACCAGATTTGTCAGCACCTCCACGCGGCGCATATAGGCGATATACTCGTCCATTGCCCGACGCAGGTGTTCCTGTTCGACCGCGACGCCGGTACAGGCCGTGACCTGCTCCTGGCCGAGACGGATCTCGCTGGCGAGATAATCGACCCGGTCCTCGTCCTCCGCCTCTCTGTCGCCGAGCGGCGCGTCGTGCGGAATGGTGATGAAAACATCGTTCCACTCGTTCCCCTGAATACAGCGGAGCATTTCCTCCGTTTTCGGCGCCTCGTTGCAGTGCAGGCCCCAGTTCCACGTAATCGTCGGCGGCGCAATCCGTCCGTTTCGTCCCGCATCCGCGCGCAGGCGATTCATGCCGCAGTGACGGCAGTCCGCGTTCATGCAGGGTGCGCCGGAAAATTCTCCGCAGCCCTTGCTGAAAAATGCGTTGAGCACGGTGGCCATGATGAAATCGGGGTGTGAAATATGCAGGCGGCCGCCGCCCGCGAGCTTGTTCGCATACATGCAGACAGGCGCGGCCGGCATGTTGCTGTAGAGCACGGGATCGCCGCGCTGACGGTACAGCCCCATCTTCGCCGCTTCGGCCGCCTCTCGTATGCAGGCGGCGATGCATTTGCGCACTCCGGCCAGCGTCAGATCCCAGTGCGCGGGGATGCCCTCGGCGACCGCGTATCGCACATCGCCGTCCGTCAGGCCGAGATAGTCCGCGGTCCTGCGCCAGTCCGGCAGGAAGCGTTCCAGCTCCTCGCCCTGCCAGCCCAGCAGCCCGAGAAATTCTCTGTGGATATCCTCCCGCATGTTCTGCGCCCCGCTTTCCGGCATGACCATTTTATTTTTCAATTATACGTTTTGTGGAAGATGTTGTCAACCCATTCCCCTGTCCGCGCGGGTAATCGCGGCGAAACCGCGCGGGAGAGCGAAAACGGCACGCGCCGCGAGCGCGAAGGCGGCCCCCCGCAGACCATGCTGCGGGGGGCCGCTCCGTTTTTTCCGCGCGCTTCAGCCGCCGAGCCCGGCCGCGGTCCAGGTCTCGTCCCGCGCCGCGTCGAGCGTATAGTCGTGAGCGTTCGCGGCCTCGGTCATGTCGTAATAGTACCACTTCGTGCGGTCCGTCAGGTCGCCGAACGCCGCAAGACTGCCGGCGTGCGCGTCCACATAGCTCCGGTCCGCGCTTCTGCCGAGCATGTGGTTGACGATCGTGACCACCTCGGCGCGGGTGATCGTGCCCTTCGGCCCGAAGGTGCCGTCGCCGTAGCCGTTGATCCAGCCCATCGCTGCCGCCGTCATCACGCTGCGGTAGGACCACATGTCCGCCGTCACGTCGGTAAAGCGCGCGGCGTACCGGACGTTCGGCGCGCTGGCAAACCGGACCGCCATCGCGCAGAACTGCTCGCGGGTGATGCTTTCGTTGGGTCTGAAGCTGCCGTCTCCATAGCCGGTGACGATGCCGAGCGACGCGAGCGAGCGCACCGCCGCGGCGTACCACGCGCCCGACGCCACGTCCCGGAAGGACGGAGCGCCGCCGGCCGTCTTGTTCCGCAGAAGGTTGTAGAACATCTGCGCCGCCTCGGCGCGCGTCATTTTCCGGCCGGGTCCGACGGTGCGGTCGACGTAGCCGTTGATATAGCGGATATGATCCTCGGTCTCGAGCAGCGAGGCCACGCCGGACGCGTCCGGCGCCCATGGCTTCGCGGCAAAGACCGGCTTCACGGCGACCGCCCCCGCCGGCATGACGAATACGTAGGTTCCGCCGCCGTTGTTCGTCAGCGCGACCGCGTTCCCCTTCTCATCGGCGGCCGTCAGGCTCTCGAGCCGGCTGCCGCTGTCCGCTGAGACGGTGATCGTGACCTTTTCGCCTTCGGCGGCTTCGGTCTTGTCGGCCTTCGCGCTGCCGCCGCTGCTCGCGGCGACCGTGACGGCGTACGTCCCGGAGCCTCCGCCCGCGGCGCTTCTCCGGTTTACATAACTAATCGCGTAGGTGGAATACTTTTTCGCGACCACGGTGACGACGGTTCTCTGCGCGTTGACGGTAAAGTACTCGCCGTCGGCGTTCGCGCCGGCGAGGCCCTCGCGGAGCGTCTCCACCGCGCCGTTGTGCTGGCGGCTGACGCTGTAGCTGTTCTTGCCCTGGAGTTCGCCCGGCAGCGGGATGATCGTCTCGAGCAGCACGCCGGACTCGTCGAGGCTGGCGCTCTGCGCAGGGATCGCGTTGCCGTTCGCGTCCCACACGCTTCTCCCGAGATCGAGATCGATATAAATTCCCACCACGGCGTTCGCGTCGGCCTTTGTGACGGCGGCGAGAATGTCGCTGTTGCCGGCGGTATTTTCCGCCGCCGTGAGCTTGACCTCGACCGTGCCGCCGTTTTCTACGGTGGTTTTGTTGGCGTCCGTATAGACCGTATCGTCGGTGAAGGTGTTCTCCAGATTGCCGACCACGATATCGGGCGTGCCGGCCCGGACCACCACCACGGAGTTCGTGCGGCCGAGCGGCAGAACGACATTGTTCGTCACGTCCGCGGCCTCGATCACGACCTTGACCGTCTTGACCTTGCCGTTGAAGCAGGCGACGAGGTCGTAGGTGCCGGGCGTCACGTCCGCAAAGCGGTACGTGCCTTCGTCGTCCGTGGTCACCGGCTGACCGATCTGTCTGCTGCCGGACATCAGGGTGACGACGGCGTTGGCGACCGGCGCCGCGGTTTCGTCCGCGACGACGCCGCCCGCGCTGAAGGTCTGCTTGATCCACAGCGCCGTCATGACCGTGTCCGAGGCGGGCTGCGCGAAACGGTCGCCGGGCTGGTAAACGCCGCCGGCATAGCTCCAGCCGCCGAAGGCGAAGCCTTGCCTCGCGAAGCTGTTTTCCGGCAGCACGCGAACGGTTCCCGCCTGCGCCGCGTCGAGGGCGGCGGTGCTGCCCGCGCCGTCGGTGAAGCTGAGCGCGTAGGTCCTCGGGGCGGACGACGCCTGCGCGCGGATGACGAGCACGCCGATCTTCAGCGCGCCGCCGTCGGCCGTGCCGGCGTGGCGGAAATTGGCATCCGTGAGTTCGGCATAGATGTCATAGCTGCCGACGTCCTTCGGCCCGACTGCCTC
>Ga0183095_11281_pt1 | contig 22712 bp, 18 predicted proteins | sample BioMet4_FD_130346 | JGI IMG/M metagenome (GOLD analysis project Ga0183095, IMG submission 130346) | Microbial communities from bioreactor (seeded with sewage sludge) at LBNL, California, USA - Biofuel metagenome 4 (v2) (version 3) | ecosystem: Engineered > Bioreactor > Anaerobic > Unclassified ...
GCATTTTGGATGATGCCTGCAAACAACAACTTTAGCACAAATCCATGGCCCGACTGTGGTGAGATAGATATTATGGAAGAAGTTGGCGCAGTGCCCAATGAGGTTTCGTCCTCCATTCACTGTAAGGCCTACAACCATATGATTGGTACTCAGAAGACGCAAAAGCTCAATATTGGCACGGCAGAGTCTGAATATCATACTTATGGCTGTGAGTGGACAGACCAAGTGATACGTTTCTACGTTGATAGTAAGCTCTTGTTGAGCTTTCCCAATGAAGGAAAGGGCAAGGACACTTGGCCGTTTTACTATGCTTTCTATCCCATCCTGAATCTTGCATGGGGTGGCAGCTGGGGCGGCATGAACGGTGTCGACGAGTCGGCATTGCCCCTCACGATGAAGGTGGACTATATTCGTGTGTTCCAGAAAAAGTAACTTGAAATGAGAATAGATAGGATGAGAAGTTGGCTTCTGGCCATCATGATGTTGCTGTTGGGTTTTGATCCAAGCCAATCGGTGCAGGCAAAGAGTAAGTTTGTGGCCATACAGGGGAAGGACTTAGTACGTCCCGATGGCTCAAAGTTGTTTATTGTAGGCACCAACCTTGGCAACTGGCTCAACCCAGAGGGGTATATGTTTGGGTTTTCCAAGACCAACTGTGAGTGGATGATCAACGACATGGTCTGCCAAATCGCAGGCCCTGACTTTGCTCGGGAGTTTTGGGAGGTATTCAGAGAGAATTATATCACTGAGGAGGACATCCGCTTCATCCGCTCCACTGGTGCTAATACCATCCGCTTACCCTTCAACTACAAGTTGTTCACCGCCGAAGACTACATGGGTCTCAACGATCCCCAGGCAGGATTTCGCATGATCGACCGTGTGATGGAGTGGTGCCGACGTGCCGGCCTCTATGTCATTCTTGACATGCACGACTGTCCCGGTGGACAGACAGGCGACAACATCGACAACGGTCACGGCTATCCTTGGCTATTTGAGAGTGAGACGAGCCAGAAATTGTTCTGTGATATTTGGCAGCGCATTGCCAAGCGTTATCGCAATGAGCCAGTGATCCTTGGCTATGAACTGATGAATGAGCCTATCGCTCCATACTTTGATAACAAGGATCAAATCAATGTCGAGTTAGAACCATTATATAAACGAGTGGTGCAAGCTATCCGAAAGGTAGATAGAAACCATATCGTTTTGCTTGGCGGAGCACAATGGAACAGCAACTTTGAACCATTCAAGGATTGGTCGTTCGATGACAAGATCATGTACACCTGCCATCGTTACGGAGGTGGCACGGACAAGGCGGCCTTCCAGAGCTTCATCGATTTCCGTGATAAGACTGGTCTACCAATGTATATGGGGGAAATTGGGCACAACACAGACGAATGGCAAGCTGCTGTCGTTAAGACCTTGATAGACAATAATATCGGCTATACCTTCTGGCCATACAAGAAGATCGACTCATCATGCATGATGGGTATCACCCGTCCCGAGAACTGGGATAGTGTGATTGTGAAGTTCTCCGAGGCTGACCGAAGTACCTTCAAGGCTATCCGAGAGGCACGCCCCGACCAGGCTTTGGCTCGAAAATCGCTCATGCAATATACCGAAAACGCAAAGAAGACAAACTGTAAGCCGCAGGAAGGCTATATCAAATCTATTGGATTAACAATCCAACAACCAACACAAAAATGACAAAAATACGAATGATTACCCTATTGGCATGTCTCGGCATGGCCATGGAGGGATTTTCTCAACAGGTTCCAGTTTATCTCGACGAGACCAAACCTATAGAGCAAAGAGTGGAAGACGCGCTTAGTCGCATGACCCTTACCGAAAAGATTAGGGTTATCCATGCACAGAGTAAGTTCTCTTCGGCAGGTGTGCCACGTCTCGGCATCCCTGAATTATGGACAGACGATGGCCCTCATGGTGTGCGACCTGATGTACTTTGGGACCAGTGGGAACAGGCCGGACAGTCCAACGACTCTTGCGTGGCTTTCCCAGCGCTCACATGTTTGGCTGCAACATGGAACCCTGCCAATGCTTTGTTATATGGACGGAGCCTTGGCGAAGAGGCATTGTACCGTGGAAAGGACATGATCCTGGGTCCTGGTGTCAATATTTACCGCACACCACTTGGTGGTCGCAACTTCGAATACATGGGAGAAGACCCATATCTCGCATCACAAATGGTCGCTCCTTACGTCAAAGGGTTGCAGTCTTGCGGCGTGGCTGCCTGTGTGAAGCATTATGCGCTCAACAACGATGAGGAGTATCGTAACCAAGTGAACGTCGTTGTCAGTGATCGCGCGCTGCACGAGATCTATCTTCCGGCTTTCAAATCGGCCGTTCAGCAGGGTGGAGTATGGGGTCTTATGGGCGCATACAACCTCTATAAGGACCAGCATAACTGCCACAACGACATCATGCTCAATCAGATTCTGAAGCGTGATTGGGGATTTGATGGTGTGGTAGTAAGCGACTGGGGAGGTGCACACGACACTGACGAGGCCATACACAATGGTCTCGACATCGAGTTTGGCACAGGAACGGATGGCTTAGCCCATGGTACGAAAAATGCCTACGACAATTATCATTTGGCCAATCCATACCTTTCGCGCATTCTCAGCGGTAAGGTGGGCACCAAGGAACTTGATGAGAAGGTACGGCGCGTGCTCCGTTTGTTCTATCGCACGAACATGAGCAGCAACCGAGGCTTAGGCTCTCTTTGTTCCGAGACACACTATGACGCTGCCCGAAAGATTGCAGCGGATGGTATTGTGTTGCTGAAGAATCAAGGCAATGTGCTTCCTATTCCAACCACAGGCATTAGCAAGGTGCTTGTTGTGGGTGAGAACGCCGTCAAGATGATGACTGTCGGTGGTGGCAGTTCATCGCTCAAAGTGCAGCATGAGATTTCTCCACTCGATGGATTGCGCGCTCGTTTGGAACCGACAATTAAGGTGGACTATGCCCGTGGTTATGTCGGCGACGTCACAGGAGAATACAATGGCGTGACGACAGGCCAAAGCCTTAAAGATACTCGCTCGCCTGAGGAACTCATCAACGATGCAGTCGAGAAAGCTAAACAGGCCGACTACGTCATCATGTTCGGTGGTTTGAATAAGTCTGACTATCAGGATTGTGAGGGCCATGACCGCAAGGAATATGGCCTGCCCTATGCCCAGGATCAACTTATTGAGGCTCTTGCCAAGGCTAACAAGCGCTTTGTGTATGTCAATATCTCGGGCAATGCCGTGGCAATGCCATGGGTTAGGCAAGTTCCTGCTATCGTTCAGGGATGGTACCTCGGATCAGAGACAGGTCATGCCATGGCAGACGTGCTGACAGGTGACGTGAACCCAAGTGGCAAATTGCCATACACTTGGACGGTTTCGCTCAATGATGTGCCGGCCCATGCATTGGGCACATTCCCTGGCACATGGCGACCAGATCATAAAATCATCGATGAGGAATATAAGGAAGGCATCTATGTGGGTTATCGTTGGGCCGACAAGGTAAAGACAAAGCCGCTCTTTGCTTTCGGTCATGGACTGAGTTACTCCACATTTAAGCTCTCCAACCTTCGTCAAGACAGTCCAACGATGACCTCCGATGGTAAACTCACGTTCACGGTGTCCGTAAAAAATACTGGCAGCTGTGCAGGTGGCGAGACCGTGCAGTTATACATTCATGATGACCGCGCTTCTGTCGACCGTCCACAGAAAGAACTCAAAGGTTTCAGCAAGGTTTACTTGCAGCCTGGCGAGAGCCGTGACGTGAGCATTACGATCGATCGTTCCGCACTATCTTTCTATGATGAGGCACAGAGTGCTTGGACAGCCGAACCAGGTAGTTTTACCGCATTGGTTGGTACCGGCTCTGATAATCTGCCACTCAAAAAGGCATTCTCTTTGACGGAATAAACATATAACGACAAATCAGAGAGTTTTTTGTTAGGTCCCTTGAAGGGGCGGTATCCGTAGGATTAAATGATAATTGAAAGGTAGGCTATGGGTGATCAAGCCTTCAGTATGATTCCACAAAATTTCGTTTTCTTTCATTTATGATTACGATATTGCCCCCTAAAGGTTTTTCTTTAATGGTAGTTTTAGTTTAAGTAGTGGCTTATACATTATTTGTATAAGCCATTTTGCATTAATAAATTCCTTGATTTTATAAGGATTTTTCGGCTCTTTTTGTCCAAAGAGGGCAGTTTGTTATCGTAGAGTGTGTTTTCGTCGAAATGTCCGGGGTTCCATTTCTGACTGCTGTGCTTTCCTATCTTCAGGCCTTATCATTTCAATATCATATAGTGTCAATGAGCCAATTATGCTATTCTTGCCACAAGTAGCTATAAAAATAAAAAAGCGAAATCTCATAGAGACTTCGCTTTATTATAGAACTTGCTGAATCTTTGATGTTGTGCTTGATAGATGGTTTCCGCCTCACGGCGTTAACCAAAAATCTTGCATCAAATGTTACCTGAATCTTTTATTACCTTAAACTAAAAACCTACTGGTCTGAACAATCTCTTTGTTCAATTTTAATGAAAACTAAAAACCTAATTATACTACTAACCTATAACCTAAATGATTTATTCTTTTTGTTGATGCAAAGTTAAGTGATATATCGTCACGGTCCAAATTATTAAGTGTACATTTAACGTTTTTCAATGTTTTTGTGTCCGCACACAACATCCGTTAACGTTCTTTAAGTGTATTATTACATATATGTCATATTTGTTGTCCTTTCCCCAAATTCAATCTGAGCAATAGCAGACGGCTTTAGTTGTCTTTATCAAATATCATGTTTTCCACTTTCGTCCAGAATTTTTTATTCAGCAATTGCACCTTTCTCGATTCGTGAATCAAATTGTTTCACTCTGTGAATCAAATTGATTTACTCACTGTTTCAATTTGATTCACAGAGTGATTCAAATTGAATCACAAGCTCGAATAGCACCAACCGCAAGCTCAATGATGCGTAAACACAGGGGATTTACGTGTGAACCCTCAATGTCTGTTGCAAAACAGTATGAATACGATGATCCAAAAACGATGCGATGAATGAGGTAAGGTATATATGTTTAAAAGCTATCTAGCAATAGTTATACACGGATCTGATTTAGATTCTTACTGTTGTTTTGTGTTAACAATTGGTTTTCCCATAGTCACAAGGTCTTTATTATTTTCTGTTTCTTTTGTTGCTATACCAATTTTTATCTAAATTTGTGGAATAATAGTTGATATGCTAGAATTCAAGAATGTCATTGTTAAGTTATCATCGGGCGACATGACGAAGCCCTTTTCCTTGGTCCTGAACCGCGGCGAGGTGGCATGCATATGCAGTTCGAGCATTTGGGGCAAAACCAAATTACTTCATTCTGTTCTAGGAATGGCTCCTTCCGACGGTGGCTATATCACTATTGACGGCGAACAAGTAGTCCCCGCGGCGGCTGACTATTTCCGCCAAATGATTGCCTATGTACCCTATCAATTGCCAGATGTGCCCATGCTTGTGTCTGAGCTCTGCGACATGGTATTCGGAATAAAGGTAAATGCCTCTGCCAAACTTAACCGTGAGGCTCTTCAACCGATTTGGCAAGGAATGGGTATTGATCAGAGTTGGTTCGATGAGAATATTACCGAGTTAACCACAACACAGTTGCAACTCGTTATGATATCTATGCTTCCCCTGCTCAAGCGCCCTATTGTGCTGATAGACAATGCACCCCAAACACCGATGGTGGGGCAGCTGATGCACGACCTCGCCAGTAATGGGGCAGAGGTGCTATACACTTGCGAGGACAACATGATTGCCAGCGACAAAATCATAAACTTCTAGACGATGGAAATAACACTGCTTGGTTTCGTTTTGGGAATGCTGTTGCTGGTCATTCCTCTCTATATCATCATTGCCTTAGACCTACGGCAGATGTCACACTTCCTGGTTTCACTAGGTAAGCTGTTGGCATTGGTGGTACTCACAGGTGGTATCACTTATCTCCTCATAAAATGGAATAGCGTGGGTGCCAACATTTTGGCGGCAATGGTAATGGTACTAGTCAGTGCCACCCTAACTATTCACAAGGCCAACCTCAAATGGGGAAGGCTTATTGTGCCCTTGACATCTGGTCTCCTCATTTCGGTTTTTGTCATTGGACTATATGTACTATTCTTGGTGCTTGGTCTGAAGAACCCCTTCGATACGAGATTCTTTATTCCTATCTTTGGCCTGCTCACAGGGTGTAGTATCGGAATTAATGCCAATGCGCTGCACACATATTATATGGGTTTGCATCACCATCACCAGTTATATGATTATCTCATCGGCAATGGAAGCACCCACGGCGAGGCGGTCAGTTATTTCACAAAACGTTGCTTTCAGTCTGCCCTTACCAGTATGATGCGTCATATGTCGGCAGTGGTGTTGCTCACAGCACCTGTCTTGATGCTTGCAATGGTGATGAGTGGTGTAACTATCTTTACCGCGATGGCAATGCAGGTGATGTTGTTTGTCATGGTGCTTGCAATGTCGTTCGGCTCGCTATATATCACATTGCTTATGAGCCGACGTTACACTTTTGATGCTTATGATCGTCTTCGACCCATGAAACCGCAGTCAACGACAGTCCCCTCTTCTTCAGCCTCTAGTGTTCAGGTCGAAGTGTCCACGCCCCAACAGTTTGATTACGACCAATTTTCCTCCGAGGAATAGTCAATTGTTGTAATGTCAAGCCTCGGCATTCCATAGGTAAAGATTATTCATGGAAAGCTGAACAATGATATAAATATAAAGTCGCCCTTTCAGGGTTCAAAAACCATAAAGTATATTAAAAGCCCAGGGTATGAGCCCTGGGCTTTTAGATTTTTCCCATCGGGGCTATGATAGTGTTACTCCGCTTTGGGGGTTAATACCTTATATTTCAATGCTTCTTGGCTATGGCCTATTCCGCATTACCGTTTTGGGCTTGCATAGCTATTCTCGCCATGACCTCCCAGGTACGGATGCGATCCTTGTAGAGGTTATAGCGGTTGGTCTTCTCACGGCTCAGGTCACCATCGGAGTTGTCATCCCAACGGCGACAGTTATAGAGCACGTCATAGATACGACCTATCTGGTAACGTCGGCTGATGGCCAACCCAAGTGCGTAGTCCTCTCCATAATTCACGTTGGGAAGGTTGATCGTGCGAAGTATGGGCGTGAAGAAGGCGCGTGGTGCGCCGAGTCCATTGATACGAAGGGCGTTATTGCGACCATTCTCTGGTGTCCACTCACGGTGCTCGATCTTTCCGGGGGGGAGTTCGCGCATGTTAATATCGGTCAGCATATAACTTCCGATAATCATTGCACATTGCTGTGCATGGAAGGCATCAACGATTTTCTGCAACGTGTCAGGACCTGAATATACGTCGTCGGAGTCAAGTTGAACGAGGAATCGGCCGCAACGCTCATCATGTGCCGCACGATTCCAACTACCTCCCACACCGATGTCGTTGCGCTGTGGGATAAGGTGGATCACGCGTGGGTCGTCCTTATATTCATCAATGGCCTCGGTGGTGCCGTCGGTTGAATGGCATTCGGGACCATTCTCCACGATAAACACATTGTAAGGGAATGTCGTCTGCTGACTGAGCGCACTATTGATGGCATCACGAACGGTCTTGATGCGGTTGCGCACAGGAATCATGATAGAGGCTTCAACAGGAAAATCATCCTTGTCGATAGGCACTTCCTCAAACTTCGGCCGCAAGTAGGCACCAATTTCCTTGAGATATTCCGTGCAAGCAGCTTCCATCTCAATCTGTGAAGCACGGTTGCGCGGGTCTACATAGTCGAAGAGTTTCTCACCCGACTTGCGTGTGTCAAGCTCCACTTCGGAGTATAGCGGCTCGGGAATATGCTCGATGCGCTCCTTCTCTGCGAGCTTCAGACGAAGATCATAGAGTCCTGCGGCATTATGGTCAGCTGTCATTCGAGAGGCGGCGGACTTGAAAGCATCAGTACGGAAGAGCAGTACGCTACCAAAATCGAAGTCGTCACGGAGACTACCTAACTGATAGTCGATGACCGGAGCATCTGTGCGTTTGCCGTCAGCGGATACGTTGTAATGGTCGGCAAAGAGCATTCCGGCATGCGTTGCCTCTGCTATCTGTAGCATCCTCTCCAAGGCGAGGAAGCCCATTCGAGTGTAACCACCCTTCAGATAGAGTAGTGTATAGGGGGCTTCGGTCTGTGCAGCAATGTCACGAAGTGTTTTGCTGGTGCTCATGGAACCGTCTACGACAGTCACGTTGTTTACTAATTCGAGGTCTCCCAGTGCCTCTACATTCTTAGATGTCTCTTCTTCCGCGCCACGTGGCACGAAGCAATCTATGATTCTTTGCATAGGTTTATAGTGTGATTTGTGATTATTCTAATGAAAAGGTCTTCTCCAACGTTTGATGACTACAGGTCATCGAAGTTGATTGGCACCTCCACGGGTGTGATCTTCACGGTCTTGGATGCCCATTGATGAGCATGTTTCTCAGATCGTGGAGAGAGCTTACCGGTAAGATATTGTTCGATAAGCAGCGAAGCTAGGGGTGCAGATAGGTCTGCTCCGAAGCCACCGTTTTCCACATAGACTGCCACGGCGATGCGCGGCTCTTTCATCGGGGCGAACGCCATAAAGATAGAATGGTCCTCTCCCTCATTCTCAGCGGTTCCTGTCTTACCACAGATGGCATAGCCGGGTGTGTTGATGCTTGCTGCCGTGCCATTGACCACGCACGCGCGCATGCCCTTGACAACAATGTCGTATGCCTTTGGGGAACCCATGGCGATATGCTTCTCGGTGAATTTTTGAGCCAATGGTCGGTCAGGTGTAGCGGCATGAATATGGGGTGTCAGGTAATATCCACGATTGGCTATCACCGCAGCGAGGTTGCATAGTTGCAGTGGAGTGGTGTGAATCTCCCCCTGTCCCATGCCTACCCACATGAGGGTGGTACCGTTCCAACGTCGATGAGTAAGTCGGATGTTGGCAGAATCAGGCACTATGCCTGCTGCCTCATTTGGTAAATCCACCCCAAGGGGTCTGCCAAGGCCGAAGCTCCTCATATATTCTGCCCAGCGATTGAGGGCGCGGAACTGTGTGGGATAAGCCTTGCGGTTGTCGATCATCTCTTGGAATGCCTTGCAGAAATAGGAGTTACACGACTGTCCGATCGCTTGGACAAGTGCCAATGGTGCTTTATGTGGATGGCATCCGATGCGAACTTTATTGAAATAGAATCCCTCGTGGCATGGATAAGTCTTGTCGGTAGTGAGGGTTCCCTCAGTCACCATCTCCAGAGTTTGTGCTACTTTGAACGTGGAGCCAGGTGAATACTCCATGGAAATGGCACGGTTCACGCCATCATCCACCTTGTCGCGACTCACCAAGGCGAGTATATTACCAGTCTTCGGTTCGATGGCCACGATACTACCTTGCTTGCCTTGAAGCAGGCGACTCCCTAGATTCTGGAGAGCCGTGTCAATGGTCAATGGGCCGTCTGTGGGCAACTGCTGAGCCATGACATTGGCGGCAGTCAGAATGTTCAATATAAAAAAAAGCAATTTTGTCATCCTTAGATTTGCTAAATCACTGCAAATTTACGATTAAAATGCGATGTTTACTTGAAAAGGAGCGTAATTAATGGAATAGAAATCATTGCAGCGGCAGTGCTTACAAAGGTGAGTTCAGTCATCAGCGAGGCGTCGCGACCGTATTTCAGGGTGAACATCGTACCGAAGCTGGCCACGGGCATGGCGATGAGCACCGTGTTTATGGCCACTACCTGCGGGTTGAAACCTAAAGTGATGAAGATGAAATAGAACGACACGGGAATGATCATGAGTCGCATCGCCGCTGTGACATATATGGCTGGAGACCCCATCATCTTTCGCAACGATAGGCGGGAGATGGACGACCCGATGACAAGTAGTGACACGGGGACTGTGATGTTGCCCACAAGCGTGATGGGCTCGGTGATGAATTTCGGCATGTTTGCTATCCTCAGCGCCACAATGATGATGGCGAGGTAAGAGGCGATCATGGCTGGTGTGAAAAGGATGCGCGGGTTGAAGTCGCGCAGACGATGCGAGCCCTTGATGAGTAGTACACCAATTGTGAACACGGTGAGCGTGTTGGGGATGTTGAGTATGGCGGCATAGAAGACGGCCTTTGGACCGAATATTGATGCTACGACGGGATAACCGATGAACCCAACGTTGCCATACATCATGGCAAAGCCGTAGATGCCTTGGTTGTCAGTGTTTTTGGAGATGAGTCTTGGAACGTAAAGCGCCACTACGGTGAGCAGTAGATAGGTGAGGGTGCCGATGCCGAGAAGTGGCAAGATGAGGCTGCGGTCAGGCAGTTCACGTCCCATAGTTGATGCGAGTACGAGCAGTGGACAGGTGATATCGATGACAATCGAAGAAAGCTTGCGATCAAATGCCTCGTTCATGTAGCCCAGTTTGCTAATCACATATCCTAAGATGACAATAGCAAAAAGTATTATCATCACTTGCATATTCTCCATATCCTATTGAAATTTGTGGTGCAAAATTACGTAATTATAGGGAGATATGAAGTAAAGAAGTATGGATTTTGTCTCGGAGAGGGGGAATTGCTTGATGTAAAGCAGACCAAGATAATGACAAAGGGATAAACCTATGAGCCTTCTGATGCTGCCTAAGTCTACTTTATTCTAGGTCATCCTTTGCCCTCATTTTCTGAAATTTAACTATCGATAACGCTATGATCGTTGTTATTTTTACTACTTTTGCATAACATGAGTAAGCCTTTAGCAGAACGTATGCGTCCAAGGACGCTGGACGACTATATCGGGCAGGAACACGTGGTGGGCAAGAACGCTGTGTTGCGCCAAATGATAGAGTCTGGCCATATCTCCTCTTTCATCCTCTGGGGTCCTCCGGGGGTGGGGAAGACGACGTTGGCCTATATCATCGCCAACATGCTCAAAGTTCCCTTCTTCACGCTCTCTGCTGTTACCAGTGGCGTGAAGGATGTTCGTGAAGTCATCGCAAAAGCAAAAAGCGGAGGCTTCTTCAATGCTCAGTCGCCTATACTCTTCATCGATGAGATACACCGTTTTTCCAAGTCTCAACAGGACTCTTTGTTGGGCGCAGTCGAGAAAGGCATCGTCACACTCATAGGTGCCACGACGGAGAACCCCTCGTTTGAGGTGATACGTCCTTTGCTCTCAAGGTGCCAACTCTATGTGCTGAAGTCGCTTGACAAGGACGATCTGATGGGCATCCTTCGACGTGCCGTCACCGAAGACCCTGAGTTGAAACAGCGTAAGATCAACCTGACCGAGACCGGTGCGATCATGCGCTACAGCGGTGGTGATGCCCGCAAACTGCTCAACATCCTTGAACTGGTCACCAACTCTACCGATGCAGAAGAAGTAGAGGTTACTGACGTATTGGTGGAAGCCTTGTTGCAACAGAATCCACTGGCTTATGACAAGGACGGAGAGATGCATTACGACATCATCTCGGCCTTTATCAAGAGCATTCGTGGCTCCGACCCTGATGCGGCGCTATACTGGATGGCGCGCATGATCGAAGGAGGCGAGGATCCTCAGTTCATCGCTCGCAGGCTCGTTATCAGTGCAGCGGAAGACATTGGACTCGCTAATCCCAATGCATTGTTGCTTGCCAATGCTGCCTTTGATGCGGTGATGAAGATCGGTTGGCCCGAAGGACGTATTCCTTTGGCTGAGGCCGCAGTCTATTTGGCCACTAGTCCCAAGAGCAATTCAGCCTACAAAGGCATCGACCATGCCCTGGCAGAGGTGCGAGAGAGCGGCAATCAACCGGTGCCACTGCCCATCCGTAATGCGCCCACCAAGCTCATGGCTGATCTTGGTTATCACGACGGTTACAAATATCCGCACGATTTCCCGGACAACTTCACCGATCAGCAGTATCTTCCCGATGAGTTGACTAAGACGCGATTCTGGCACGCCCAGCACTCGCCTACCGAAGAGAAACTCTATCAGCGCATGCTGAGCTATTGGGGAGACCGTTTCAAGGATTGAAACAAATTTCGTTCTGCCTTAGTGGCATGAACATTTAACAAAAGATTAAAAAGAAAAACAAAATGAATATCGTAGTATTAGACGGTCATCCCGCCAATCCTGGCGACCTTACATGGGAGCCGTTAGAAGAATATGGACATCTCACAGTGTATCCGCGCACACCCGTTGATAAGGTCGTGGAATATGCCAAGGATGCCGAGATCGTACTATTGAACAAAGTCAATATGACCAAAGAGGTCATTGCCAAACTGCCCAAGCTGAAGTATATCGGCGTGTTGGCAACGGGCTACAATGTGATTGACATCAGATTTGCCCACGAGCGTGGCATCGTGGTGAGCAATATCCCAGCCTATAGCACCGATAGCGTGGTGCAGATGACTTTTGCCCATATCCTCAATATCACCAACCAGGTCGGTCATTATGCTGAGGAGGTACGTGATCAGCGATGGAGTCGTTGCAAGGACTTTTCCTATTGCGACACGCCTCTGATAGAACTTTCAGGCAAGATCATGGGTATTGTCGGATTGGGAAATATCGGCATGCACGTTGCCACTGCCGCCAGACAGTTTGGCATGGACGTGTTTGCCTTGACCACCAAGGAGTCTGCCGCGCTTCCCGATGGCATCCAGAAGACGACTTTAGAGGGCTTGCTGAGCATCTCGGATGTCTTGTCGCTACACTGCCCACTCACACCGGACACCGAGAAGTTGATCAATGCAGAGCGCATCAAACTCATGAAGCCAGGTTCAATCCTCATCAACACTGCCCGTGGTCAACTCGTTGACGAGCAGGCCGTGGCAGATGCCCTTGCAAGCGGACACCTCTTCGGTTATGGAACGGACGTGATGACTAACGAGCCGCCTGCAGCTGACAATCCTTTGTTGCAACAGCCGCATGCCTATATCACACCTCACATTGCATGGGCATCCAAGGAAGCACGCACCCGACTTATGAAGATAGCTATAGACAATGTACACGCGTTTGTCGAGGGACGTCCCCAAAACAAGGTTTAAGCCAAGAGCTGACAAAATGACTAATAACCGAGATAGACAGGACAGCGCTTCTCTTAATCGTTAAATCATGACGTTTTCTAATCCCGAATTGGTTCAAACCATACAGCAGGTACTAGAGTTGCTGGGAACATTGGCTTTTGCCATCTCCGGAATCCGACATGCTGCCGCCAAGCGTTATGACTGGTTTGGTGGTTTTGTGTGCGGCTTTTCGGTGGCCATTGGTGGTGGAACGATGCGCGACGTGATGCTTGGCGTCACGCCGTTCTGGATGACTTCGCCGTTCTACATTATCTGCACCATCCTCGCTCAGGTGCTTGTCATTATGTTTGCCAAGTCACTTGTTCGACTTAACAACACTTGGCTGGTGTTCGACACTTTGGGACTCGCCTTCTTTACCATCGCTGGTATGCAGAAGACGCTGGCTTATGGGCATCCATTCTGGGTGGCCATTGCTATGGGATGCATCACTGGCTGTGCCGGTGGTGTACTCCGCGATGTGCTTCTCAACCGTACGCCCGAGATATTTAAGAAGGAGATTTATGCCATGGCAAGCATTGCTGGTGGTTTAATCTATTGGCTGATGGCTATATTGCACTTCAATGCAGGTATCACGGCTATAGTGGTATTTTTCATCATTATCACCATTCGTTTCCTATCATTGAGGTATCATATCTCTCTGCCAAGGTTGAAGGATGATAATGAATAAAATGAGTGCCAGTTTGGGCAACTCATTATTTTTTAGTAATTTTGTCGCGTTTTTATAGTGGAAAGTAAACACATTAATTCATGAAGATTTCATATAAGTGGCTGAAGGAATATGTTGACTTCGACCTAACTCCCCAGGAAACCTCCGACGCATTGACGTCAACTGGTCTAGAGGTGGATGCTCTTGAAGAGGTTCAGGCAGTTAGAGGTGGGCTGAAAGGCCTTTACGTAGGTAAGGTTTTGACCTGCGAGCTACATCCAAACAGCGACCATTTGCATGTTACAACCGTCGATTTGGGCAAGAACGAGCCACAGCAGATAGTCTGTGGCGCACCCAATGTTGCTGCCGGACAAAAGGTAATCGTGGCCGACTTGGACTGTATCCTCTATGATGGAGACAAAGAATTTGTCATCAAGAAGTCGCGTCTACGTGGCGTTGACAGCTACGGAATGATCTGTGCAGAGGATGAAATTGGCATCGGCACTGACCATGCAGGTATCATTGTGCTCCCTGAGGATGCTGTAGTAGGCACACCTGCTGCTGAATATTATCACTTGGAAAGCGACTGGATGATTGAAATCGACATCACAGCCAACCGTGCCGACGCATTGAGTCACTATGGCGTGGCACGCGATCTTTATGCCTGGCTACTGCAACGCGGCTATAAGACTTCACTTCATCGTCCCGATTGTTCTAAGTTCAACGTTGACAACGAGGACCTGACAATCGATGTTGAGATCGAGAATAATGCTGCTTGCAAGCGCTATACCTGCGTAACCGTTACCGATTGCGAGGTGAAGGATAGTCCCAAATGGATGCAGGACAAGCTTATTGCCGTAGGTCTGCGCCCTATCAATAATATTGTAGATATCACCAACTATATCATGCTTGCCTATGGCCAACCCATGCACACATTTGATGCAGACATGGTTGAAGGGCACAAGATTGTGGTTCGCACGCAGCCAGAGGGCACGAAGTTCGTTACTCTGGACGGCGAGGAACACACCCTTGGGGAGCATGACCTGAGCATTTGCAATGCTGAGGAACCGATGTGTATCGCTGGTATCTTCGGCGGAAAGGGTTCTGGAACCTACGATACCACACGCAACGTGGTGTTGGAGAGCGCCTATTTCCATCCAACATGGATTCGCAAGAGCGCCCGCCGTCATGGACTGAGCACCGATTCAAGCTTCCGTTTTGAGCGAGGCGTTGACCCAAATGGTCAGGTTTATGCACTCAAGCAGGCAGCCATACTTTGCAAGGAGTTGGCTGGCGGTAAGGTATCCATGCAGGTGAAGGATGTTTATCCTGACCCAATGCCCGACTTTAAAGTCGATTTGAAATACGAATATTGCGACCGTCTTATTGGCAAACACCTCGGTGCAGACACCATCAAGAGCATCGCCCAGAGCCTTGATATGCGCATTGACGCGGAGGATGCCGAGGGATTACAACTCTCTGTACCCGCTTATCGCGTGGACGTGCAGCGTCCTTGTGATGTGGTAGAGGATATCCTGCGCATCTACGGCTATAACAATGTAGAGATGCCGTCACAGCTTCACTCCTCACTGACTATAGAGGAGCCCACCGATCGTGAGCACAAACTGGAGAACCTGATCGGCGAACAGCTTGTAGGTAGTGGATTTAACGAGATTCTTAATAACTCGCTCTCTAAGCAAAGCTATTACCAAGGCGACGACTACAACGCCTATACATGGGCAAATACCGCTAAGGTGATGAATCCATTGAGTGCTGATCTCGGTGTAATGCGCCAGACATTGCTCTTCGGAGGGTTGGAGTCTTTGGTACGCAACATCAATCGCAAGCGCACCAATCTGAAGTTCTTCGAGTACGGAAACGTCTATCGTTATGACCCCGAGAAGGATGATCACGATGCTTCTATCAAGGCGTACACCCAGGAGTACCACCTTGGCTTGTGGATAACCGGCAAGCGCATAGAGGGTTCATGGGCTCATCCCGACGAGCCAACATCATTCTATGAGTTAAAAGCTTATGTGGAGAATATCCTTCTTCGGGCAGGTGTTTCAAAGGGAATGATTGTATCGGAGAAGACAGAAAATAATATCTTCGCCTATGGATTGACACTTCGTAACCGCGGTGGCAAGGTATTGGTCGAGTTTGGCCAGCTTGCAAAAAAAGTGCTTCACGCGTTCGATATTGACAATGACGTGTACTATGCCGAGATCAATTGGGCAAGCATTTTGAAGGCTATCAAGAAGAATAAGGTTGAGTTCACCGAACTAAACAAGTTCCCAATCGTGAGCCGCGACCTTGCTTTGCTATTGGACGACAATGTGGAGTTTGCTCAGATTGAGCAGATCGCCTTCCAAACAGAGAAGAAACTATTGAAGCGAGTAGAGCTCTTCGATGTATACCAGGGCAAGAACCTGCCTGCCGGAAAGAAGAGTTACGCTGTAAACTTCATCCTTGAGGACGAGGAGAAGACATTGAACGACAAACAGATCGATGCCATCATGCAGAAGCTCATCAAGAACTTGACGGGCAAACTGGGTGCCGAACTGCGCTAACATTTGATTAGAACATAACAATAAAAATAATTATTCCGATGGGAAGAGCATTTGAATATCGTAAAGCTACGAAACTGAAGAGGTGGGGACACATGGCCCGCACCTTCACGAAAATTGGTAAGGAGATTACCATAGCGGTTCAAGGCGGTGGACCCGAACCAGAGAACAACCCAACGCTTCGTGCCATTATCGCCACTGCCAAGCGTGAGAACATGCCGAAGGACAACATCGAGCGTGCCATCAAGAATGCAACGGGCAAGGATAAGAGCGATTACAAGCACGTGAGTTATGAGGGCTACGGCCCCCACGGCATTGCCATCTTCGTGGACACCTTGACCGACAACACCACCCGTACAGTGGGCGATGTACGCTCAGTTTTCAACAAGTTTGACGGCAATCTTGGAACAACCGGCTCTCTGAGCTTCCTTTTCGACCACAAGGCTGTGTTCACATTCAAGAAGAAGGATGACGTTGACATGGAAGATCTCATTCTTGAACTTATTGACTATGGAGTGGAAGAGGATTTCGATGTGGACGATGAAGAGGGTGAAGTAACCATCTATGGTGAGCCGACAAGTTTTGGAGACATCCAGAAGCACTTGGAGGAAGCCGGATTTGAGATTACCTCTGCCGAGTTCACCTATATCCCCAACGACTTGAAGGACGTCACGCCCGAACAGCGTGAGACCATCGACAAGATGATCGAGAAGCTGGAAGACTTCGATGATGTGCAGGATGTCTATACCAACATGAAGCCCGAGTAACCTTACGCTACTTAATTTAGAACAAATCATTATCAGCTCCGCACACCATGGCGGGGCTGATTTTTTTATGCCTCTCCTTATCTTTCCCTCACGCAGAGTTACGGAGTGAAAGGAGAAGGGAACCCCTATGGCGTTCAAATACTTCATATCACAGGTGTCTCAGATAGTTCCATCAGTGAGCGTGGACGATGGTTTCCTCCTTTCACTCTTTTACTCTGCGTGATCTTTTACTCTGCGTGAGAAAAAGGGAGCGCAGGGCTATGTGTTTCTCGCGCGCGGAGCCGCGGAATGAAAAGAGAAGGCAATGCATACTTTATACAACATTGAACAAGAGGAAGGTCTATGGCGTTACGGAGTGACGAGAGACGAAGCTCAAATATACTACCTACTCAATTCGTTTTAGCACCTTTTTTAAGTTTTTTTTGTCGATTCAAAGTGTTTTATTTAGTTTTGCAATGTTGATACGGCTATTGTAGGGTCGGTGACGCATCTTATATGTTTCTTAAGTCCTTAATAATGATGGATGATGGTGTGTGTCCCACGTCTTTCACTCTTATTAAATGCTTAGACGAAAACTATCTATCCTTATTTAATATACTAATAAAATGAAGAAACTTTTTGTATTACTACTCCTTGCATTCTTCTCTATCGGTCCATGTTTTTGCCCAGGACGTAACCATCGATGGGTTGGGATATTCACTCCTGAGTGATGGAACTGCATACGTTTCCGCTTTTCAAGATGCTACTCTTACCGGTGCAATAACCATTCCATCAAGTATTACGAGCGATACAACTACATACCAAGTTATTGCCCTTGGGAACAATTGTTTCGATTCTTGCACGAAGATTACTTCAGTAAAGCTTCCTGTTGGTATTAAGTATTTGGGTGATCGTTGTTTCTATGGATGTTCGGCTTTGGAATCTTGCAATATCTCAAACACTGTAATTGAAATAGGAAATGGATGTTCTGTGAAATACATAGATCATGCTTTCCCGGGGGGTATAAATCTTGAGAAGATAATTTGTCATTGGACTTCGTTGAGTGATTTAGAATTGAATGGTAATATGTTTCAAGATGTTCCAACTTCTTTAGTATCTCTATTAGTGCCCAAAGGAACTAGTTATATGTATAAATCGACCTTTCCATGGTCGGAATTCGGTAATGTCATAGAACAAGATAGTACTACAATTGTGAGCCAATGTGAGTTACCCTCCATTACTTATAAGGATAAAAAGCTAACTATTGAGACAGCAACTGAGGGCGCAAATGTACATTATGACATTACGCTTTGAGCGAGACACAAAGTATAGTTGTGTAGATAGACATCTTATAAAAAAAATAATCTAAACTACATAACTCTAGGAGGTGGAATCAATTAGCCCAGGGTGCAAGCCCTGGGTTAATTCGTAGATGGGGTAAGTGAGAAGTGCTGAAAGTGCGATATCATTCTATTCATTTAAAAATGTAACGAAGCTATGTGTCAATTTTCGGAGGAATCATATTTTTAAGGTTTCATCATTTCATCTTTTCATGTTTTCATTATTTCATTGTTTAATATTCCAACCGGGTTCCTTAAATATTCTTAACACATTGACAAAAAGTTGAGACATAATGAGATAGGTGTGGTTTAATTATAGTACCTTTGCAGCCGCTGTCACGAGATGGCAGCAATAATTCAAACCTCAATAAAGTTTAAACAAAAAAATGGCAACAAAGATTAGATTGCAGCGTGGCGGTCACAAGAACTATGCGTTCTACCGTGTCGTTATCGCAGATTCAAGAGCTCCACGTGATGGACGATTCGTTGAGAAGATTGGTACTTACAACCCTAACACCAAGCCTTCTACTGTGGATTTGGATTTCGAGCGTGCTCTTTACTGGGTGGAGTGTGGTGCACAGCCCACAGACACCGTACGCAACATTCTTAAGAATGAGGGCGTTTACATGATGAAGCACCTCAAGGGTGGTGTAGCTAAGGGTGCCTTCGACGAGGCTGCTTGCCAGCAGAAGTTTGATGCTTGGAAGTCTGGGAAGGACGAGAAGTATGCTGCTATGCTAAGCGCTACCGAGAAGAGTCGTAAAGAGGCTGCCGCTAAGGAGTTAGAGCAAGAGAAGAAAGCCAACGAGGCTATGGCCAAGAAGGTTGCCGAGAAGAATGCCGAGGCTGCTGCCGCAGAGGCAGAAGTAGAGGCAGAAGCAGAGGCTGCTGCAGAAGAGACCGCTGAAAACGTGGAGGAAGCTCCAGTTGAGGCACCTGCTGCTGAGACTGAGGCTCCCGCAGAGGCATAAGCTCTCTATTTCGTATTCCATCTCTCGCATCATGATGATGTGGACGAGTGGAAACAACAACTATCAATCACAACAACGTTATTGCGTTGTTGTGATTTTGTTTTTTAGGTACATCTCGAAGATATACAAAACAGCCCCACCATCAATAGGAATCTCTCCCCGGCCCTCCCCAGTAGTGAAGGGAGAAGACATCGAGATGAAACTAGCAGAGGGATTACTCTTTATATATCGGCGTTGCGAAAGGATACTAATGGCGATGCGTTTCGGTACTAATCGGCGTGCGTTTCGGCATTAAACGCGATGCGAAAGGGCATGTATCGCGACGTGTTTAGGCATCAATCGCAGTGCCAAAGGGCATCAACGGCGAGGGCATAGATTGCTGTCGCGTGAAAGAGTAGGTGAAACGTGAGTATAGAATGGGGGAGGATGGTTGAAGATACATAGAGTGGAATAATAAGAAAGACGTTTTGAAATCTGATTCGGCATTGTTTGTTCTGAATCATATAAGAAAATACTTCTGTTTCTTATTTCATAGCAAGACTCTAAGTATCTCCCTCGACCGCTGCCATGATATAAAATATTATCTGTATTATTTTGCATATTCGACTAAACATCCTATCTTTGCGAAGTAACGCTAACCAACAATCTATTCGCTCTGTTAACTAGGGACCCAAAGGCAATGCGACTGCAAAGCACGATCAGTCGGCTGTGCGAACACCATGAGTTGCCTGCCGACGACTACCAAGCACTACTCACTACCGATGATGCTGAGTCTATGGCTTTTCTCCATAACGAGGCACAACGCGTAACAGAAAACGTGTTTGGTCGTAACGTGTATATCCGCGGCTTGCTCGAAATCAGCAATCATTGTCGCAACAATTGCCACTATTGTGGTATCCGCAAGGGAAACTCCAACCTACACCGCTATAGACTGAGTAAATCCGAAATCATCGAAAGTTGTATGATAGGTTATGAGCGAGGGTTCCGCACCTTTGTGTTGCAAGGCGGTGAAGACCCTGCCCAGACCACAGACTGGCTGGTTGACGTGGTCACCACCCTGCACAGCAAGTTTCCCAACTGCGCCATCACCTTGTCCTTGGGCGAGAAGTCGTATGTGGATTATGAACGACTACGCCTTGCCGGAGCCGAACGCTATCTGCTCAGGCATGAGACATACGATCCAATTCATTATGCCCAACTGCATCCCGAAGAGATGTCACGCGACAGAAGGCTACAATGTCTTCGGTCATTGAAGTCATTAGGCTATCAGACCGGTGCCGGCATGATGGTCGGTAGTCCCTATCAGACGGTGGACAACCTCGTGGAAGACCTCCTCTTCATACAACAATTCACCCCTGAGATGATAGGTATTGGCCCATTCATTGCACACCATGACACCCCATTCCATAACTTCCCCAATGGCAGTCCATTGTTCACCCTAAGGCTCATCTCGATCCTTCGACTCATGCATCCCCACGCCCTCATACCAGCTACCACGGCACTTGCCACCCTTTTGTCCGACGGACACACGCGCGGCATCATGGCCGGAGCCAATGTTATCATGCCCAACCTTACCCCTGCCGGCGTGCGCAATGATTACGCACTCTATGACCACAAGGCTGGCTATGGTGCCGAGTCGGTAGAGGGTTTGGACTTGTTGCGTGCCGAACTGTCGAAAATAGATTACACCATTAAGATAGGGCGTGGTGATTACAGCCCCACCTGCCTCTTCCCTAGTCCCTCCCCAGTAGGGAAGAGGAAATGTGGATGATTCCACTGCAGTTCCCCTTCCCTACTGGGGAGGGGCTAGGGGAGAGGCTGCCATTGGTAGGGCAGCCACTTATTCATTAACTAACCTTCTATTAAATATGTACAATCTTAAATCGCCTAAGGCCGAAGAGTTTATCGACGACGACGAAATCCAAGAGACTCTGGCCTATGCCGAAGCCAACAAAAGTAATCGACCCCTCATTGAAAAACTCATTGAAAAGGCTGCCGAATGCAAGGGACTGACCCACCGCGAGGCAGCCGTACTACTGGAATGTGACCAGCCCGACCTCATCGAGCGTATCTTTACGCTTGCCGAAGAAGTGAAGCAGCGGTTCTATGGCAACCGTATCGTGCTCTTCGCTCCGCTCTACCTTTCCAACTATTGCATCAATGGCTGTGTCTATTGTCCCTATCACGCCAAGAACAGAAACATTCCACGCAAACGCCTCACGCAGGAGGAGATACGTCGAGAGGTCATCGCCCTGCAAGATATGGGACACAAGCGTCTTGCCTTGGAGACAGGCGAGGACCCCAAGATGTCACCCATCGAATATGTGCTGGAGTCGATCAAGACCATTTATGGCATCCATCACAAGAATGGAAGCATACGCCGTGTGAATGTGAACATTGCCGCCACGTCCGTGGACAACTACCGCAAACTCAAGGATGCTGGCATCGGTACCTATATCCTTTTTCAGGAAACCTATAACAAGAAGAATTACGAGGCACTCCATCCAAGCGGTCCAAAGAGCAACTATGCTTACCACACGGAGGCCATGGATCGTGCCCAGACGGGTGGGATAGACGATGTGGGCATGGGTGTGTTGTTCGGCCTGACCTCTTATCGCTATGACTTCGTCGGACTGCTCATGCATGCCGAACACCTCGAGGCTACTTTCGGTGTGGGTCCTCATACCATCAGTGTGCCGCGCATTCGCCCTGCCGACGACATCAACCCAGACGATTTTCCCAATGGCGTGCCTGATGACAAGTTCCTGCACATCGTGGCTTGCATTCGTTTGGCAGTGCCTTATACTGGCATGATCATGTCTACGCGCGAGTCACAGGATGTGCGCGAGAAGACGCTTGCCATCGGTATATCGCAGATTAGTGGTGGCTCACACACTAGTGTGGGTGGTTACGCCGAGGACGAACCAGACACAGCACAGTTTGATGTGAACGATAAGCGGACGCTCGACGAGGTCGTCGATTGGCTCATGCAACTGGGTTATATCCCCAGTTTCTGCACCGCGTGCTACCGAGCTGGTCGCACTGGAGACAGGTTTATGAAGTTGTGCAAGTCCGGACAGATACACAACTGTTGTACGCCAAATGCCCTCATGACCCTCAAGGAGTATCTCATGGACTATGCATCCGCCAAGACTCATTCCTTCGGTGATGCCATGATACACCGTGAGATGGAAAAGATACCTAACGAGAAAGTGCGCCGTTTGGCCACCGATTATTTAACCAAGATTGCTCAAGGAGAGCGCGATTTCAGATTCTGATG
>Ga0183095_10176_pt7 | contig 22666 bp, 20 predicted proteins | sample BioMet4_FD_130346 | JGI IMG/M metagenome (GOLD analysis project Ga0183095, IMG submission 130346) | Microbial communities from bioreactor (seeded with sewage sludge) at LBNL, California, USA - Biofuel metagenome 4 (v2) (version 3) | ecosystem: Engineered > Bioreactor > Anaerobic > Unclassified ...
AACTTCAAGCTCTCGGAAAACTCCAGCAATGAGACCAAGGTGACCTAAGAATCTTGTACGTTTTATTGAAGATTCAACTCTTCTACTGTTGTTTTTATCTGCCATGGAAGATCAAGAAAATAGATATAAAATTAATTATATTAACTTATATGTTTACCTGCCGAAGCTAGGTTATATAATATTTCCACTAATTTTTTGGTTTATGGTTTTCATTAAATCTTTAAAGAATCAAGTTTGGACTTTACCTCCAGATATCCGAGATCTTATTCCTTCAGATCATATCTGCTATTTAGTTGAGTCTTTTGTGGATGAAATGGATTTTAGTGAATTTGAAACTAGGTATGATGGTTCTGGACACCCTGCTTATCATCCTTGCATAATGTGTAAGATTTTGATTCAATCTATGCTTGATAGAGTTCGATCATCGCGAGCGATAGCTCGCAATGTTCGAGAAAATATAGTTTACATGTATTTAGCTGAAAACCTACAACCTGATTTCAGAACAATCAGTGACTTCAGAAAAGATAATGAAAAATTGATTACTGCAATGTTCAAAAATACAGTTAAAGCAGCCAGAGATCTAGGAGTAATAGGTCTTGAACAATTAAGCATTGATGGATCTAAAGTAAAAGCTTCTGCGTCAAGAAAAAGTACGGTTATGAAAAATGTCTTGGAAGTAATTGAAGAATACGTCAAGAATGAATTAAAAAAAGGTATTGAAATAGACAAAGTTGAGGATGAGCATTTTGGAAAATGCCGTGGTTATGATCAGTTGAATGAAAGTGAAAAACATAAAGTAAAAGCTGTAGTCGTGAAGTACATAAAGCAAGTCAATAAGGATGAATCTGGCGATAGAAAAAGGAAGATTGAAAATACGATTAAGGAAGCACTTAATGAATTTGAAAAAGACAGTATTGATAATGTGAGCTTGACTGATCAAGAATCTCGGTTTATGCTTAACAAAAAAGGAACGATTGAACTGGCATATAATACTCAAATAACGGTCGATCATAAACTAGTGTCGAGTCAACCGCAAAATGTCGTATAAAATCGGTTGCAATTATTCGGAATCATTGAATCTTTGATGATTGGCCCGACACTAGGAATTATAGTTGCAAATGACGTATGCCAAGACAGAAACAACATGTATCAATTGAAGCCTCAAATTGAAATGGTGGAAGAAAATTGTGGTTTATTAAAAGTAGGCACTAAGCTATGTGCAGACACTGGATACTATAGCGGAAACAACATACATTATTTGAATGATAAAAAATTGGATCCATATATTCCAGAGCAAGAAGTAACTAAAACAATAACAGAAAACGTCGAAGATGTTAGGTTTGATATTAGTAATTTTGACTATAATGAAGAAATTGATGAATTTATTTGCCCTGAAAACCAAAGATTGAAGTTTTTGCGTGAAGGGTATGAGAAAGAAAGGAGGAGAAAGTACAGAATTTACAAGGGAACCAAATGTCAAAAATGTGAATTTGCCAAAAATTGTACAAAAAGAAAGGATGGAATTAGACAGTTAAAAATAGCTGAATTTTCAAAAGAAAGAAAGCAATTAGTAGATAAAATGAAAACAGAAGAAGCAAAAGAAATATACAGGCAAAGGCAGCAGGTAGTAGAACCTGCAATTGGAAACTATAAAGAGAATCTTGGGTTTAGAGAATTTCTCACAAGGGGAATAAAATCAGTCAGAAATGAATTTAATTTGGTATGTACAGCAGTTAACTTAAAGAAAATATGGATTTACTCAAATAAAAACGAGATCATTAGAAAGGTAAATGGAATAAATGGAACTTTTCACTTTAAGACTTGAGTAATAAGGAATAGAAAAAAAAATCTCATAAGGAAGTTCCAATTTACAGCAGACGATATTATTTCATTACTGATAGTAATTGTCGGACAGCCTCCTTGCAGCGGGGTGCGCCAGCGCAACTTTGATTGAGTGGAAATTGAAGTGAGAGATATCCACTCAATTTGAAGAGGATACGAAAAAGTCATTTTCGAACGTTAAATTATATATAAAAATCCTCTTAATTACTCTTATTGTCAAATAAACACAATGGGGGAGTGAAGTATAGCCGATAGTTCAGATAAAGTTGTTGAAAATATTCCAGGACCTTATTATTGTGACTACAACTGTATAGCCTGTAATCTCTGTGTGGATACTGCACCTGAAAACTTCAAGATGAATGACGACGAATCCAATGCCTATGTATATAAGCAGCCTGAAAATGATGAAGAAAAAGAACTTTGTGAAGAAGCGTTAGAAGCCTGCCCGGTTAACGCAATAGGAAATGACGGCTAAAGTGATGATTGAAATAATTTATTTGATTCAAGCCAATTTTACTGGCTTTTTATCATTTTATTGGTTAGTATTGTCTTTATACCGTTTTCTTATGTTTTTTCCTATTGCTTTTTATTGTCTTTATACCGTTTTCTTATTGTTTTTTCCTATTTTTCATTAGTTGCATTTTCCCTGCAATTGCTTTTTCACTAATACTGCTTTTGGCTGCTTTCGCTTGTTATTCATTCTCAATTTCAGAATAGATTCTAGAAAGCCCCTGCAGGGTGGAGTAACCTTTCCTGGTAATGATATAGTCTCCCCTCTCATTTCGCTGTAAAACCATTCCTGTTTCAAGTAATTTTTGGAGGTGGAAGAGCAGATTTCCGCCGCGCAGGCCTGTAAGTTTAGAAAGTTCGGAAAATGTTTTGCTTTCCCCTGAAAGCGCTTTGAGCATCAGAAGGCGCTGTCGGTTTGCTACCGGCTCGCAGACCTCAGTGACCAGCTTTTCAGGCTCGATTTCGCTAATGTCTATTTTTTTATCCTCTTCATCCTTTTCTTCATAAATCTGGAGCGAGCGCATAAGTTTGACCTGCTTTTCAAAAAGATTCGTAGCTTCCGAAAAACACCTGCTGCAGTTTGAGGTTTTAGCTTCCTTTTTTAATTCTTCCAGCCTGTCCCGGTACAGCTTTATGGTTTCAGCTTCGATCCTGCCTCTTCCAACAAGCCCTGCGGTTTCATGTAAGAGCTCACGAAAAGCCTTTTCACAAAAATCCCGCATTCCGCAGTCCGCTGTCATCCTGGTATGCATCCTATCACTTGCGTCCTCACAGAGATAGTCTACCATGGGCCTCATGAAGCTTTTTCTCATCTCCTCAATCATCCCTTCAATATGCTGCTGGTTTGCCCTCTGCAAAAACCGTGAGAACTCGTTCCGCAGGGATGTTACTTCTTCCTTAATAGAGTGAAGTTCCTCCCGGTAATAAATCTCGGAATTTTCGTTAGCTATCTCCATTTTTTATTTGCCTCGGAAACTTTTTAAAAACTGAATCACAGGAAATTAAAATTCTTTTAGTTAAAGCTTGTTGTAATCAGGGCCAGCAATTAACATTGCTTAGAGTGCTGGTAATTGAAGGCACCATTAATGGTTATTAAGACTGAAACTGAAGGGTTTATTGACCGTACTTACTAAAGCTGATAATTTAAGGGATTATTAAAGTTTGTTAATTTCAGGTCATTTTTCTATACAATCAGAAAATACGTGTATAATTATGACGCTTAAGTATATAAATATATACAACATTCCTGATCTCGGTGATAAATCATGGAATTACAGGATATAAACAACTTCGTACAGACTGCAAATGAAGATCAGCTCAAAGCCTTCGGTTTTCTGGGGCAATGGATGGCAGAAAACGCTCCTAAGTACTGTAACTGTCCTTCAAAGTGTTCCCAGAACTGTGAACTTGCAAAGGCACTCGGCGGAGCGCTTCAGGCGGCAGGACAGAAGCTTCAGGGACAGTAAGCAGGATAAACAAGCAAAAATAAGCAGAATCCTATCCGGATCTGCTGCCCCTTTTATATTTTTAGTCTTTTTGTACTTCTTTATACCACTCATATGTTATCCGACCTGACATCTCAGAAACTCTTTCTGTGCTGGCCGGAAGTTGGCTGAAAACTGCGTTGTGGTTTTTATATGAGCCAGAAGATATACTTAATTTAGAATCTAATAGGAGGAACTCAAGATGGAACCAACGACGTCCGAAAGGGAAAACTTCTGGAACGCAAAAACCTATGCATTCGTCACCGATAATACAAAGCCTGCAATGAAGTGGGCCATCTCCGAACTTAAAAACCGGGGCAAAGATATCTATGTCATCGACCTTTCCGACAAGCCGGAATCCGGCTCTTTAAGAACAGTCTCCGAACTTCCAGCCGGCCTTGACCGCGCCGTACTGGGCGTCACAATAACCGACCCTGGAAACTTTATCCCTGCCCTGAAGGAGAAAGGCATAACTAAAATCTGGCTTCACTGGAGAACAGAAACCGAAAAAGCTGTAGACACATGCAAGGCAGAAGGTCTCGAATGCATGACCGAACACTGCCCGATGATGTACCTCGGAAGCGGGTTCAGTATACATGGGATACACAGGGCGATTGCAAAGATGACAGGGAAGTATTGAAACACTGGCTATTTAAGCTTCTACTCAAACGTTAACTTTTGAGATACCGAGCCTGTTACCGTTAGCACAGCGAATGATTTTTGAAAAGATACTTTATTTCTTTTACAAATTTGTGAATATTTTGGATCTCATTTCGTCTCGACTGCCAATGGTCTCTGCTATCCTGAGGATTTTGTGTATTTCTGTATAAAACTCATCTCCGCCAGCTTCTCTCCATTTTCTCATACAGGCCAATTAAATTATTCCGTGTGATCTTGAAATATGGGTGGTCGGGTCCGTATTTCTTTTCAATAACATCGAGGGCTTTTTCGTAGAGGTTGATTGCGGTTTCGTATTCACCCATGCTTTCGTGGAGGCCTGCAAGGTTATTCAGGGTTGTGCCTACATCGGGATGTGTCGGGCCAAGAGTTGTTTCATAGATATTGAGGGCGCGGGTGTAGAGAGGAAGGGCTTTTTTGTGCTGGCCGAGAATCCTGTAGAGTTCGCCCATGTTATTCAGGGTCTTGGCAACATCAGGGTCGTCAGGACCAAGGACACGTTCCCGGATTTCGAGAGCTTTTGTGTAGAGTTCAAGGGCTTTTTCATGGCGGCCTTTCTGGACGTACACACCTGCAAGGTTGTTCAGGGTCGTGGCAAAGCCCGTGTGTTCGGTTTTTCCGAATTTTTCCATAATTTCAAGGGACTGTGTATAGAGAATCATGGCTTTCTCATACCTTGTGGTCTGGAAATAGAGCAGGGCAAGATTGTTCAGAGTTTGAGCCACCTGCGGGTGTTCAGGGCCATAAACCTTTTCCTGAAGCTTTAAAGCCTGCCCGTAACTGTCCTCAGCTTCGTCAAGTTTGCCCATTTCCGAGAGCAGAACACCCAGGTTGTTCAGGGTTCCGGCTCTATATCCCATAACCACGCGGTTTTCCGGCTCCTGTTCTTGAAGCTTTTCAATAAGTTCTAGAGCTCGCCTGAAGCATTCTTCCGCCTTCTCGGGTTTTTCCAGCCCTTTATAGAAAAAGGCCATCCTGTTCAGGGTTCTGACAGCGCCGAGATTTTTCGGGCTCAGAAATTTTTTCTGGATCTCCAGTGCCCGGGTATAGAACGAAAGAGCTTCTTCGCGCCGGTCCATAAGAGTATAAAGAATTCCAAGCTCACTGAGCGTATTCCCGGTCTCAGGCCTGGGATGATCTGGAAGATTTTCACGAATTCTTAAAGCTCTTGAAAAAAGCCTGAGGGCTTCTTCGTAATTTTCCATATAGCGGTAGATTCCTGCAAGCCCGTTCAGCACAGATGCGTTTTCAGGACTTTCGGGCCCAGGCTTTTTTTCCACAATAGCAAGCAGTTCTTCATAGAGGGGAAGGAGCACTTTCCAGGATACGGATCTGTAAAAGGGCTCGGCTTTAACTGTGAACCAGCTTACCAGCTCCTCTGGCTCAAAAGTTTCCTTTGCATGTATAAAAGCTTCCTTTAGGGCAATCTCATCTTCAGGGGTTATAAGCTCCGGATCCAGATCTTTCAGACGCTGCTCATACCTTTCAAGCAAAGCTCTGTGGTTCTTCGTTTTTATTTCTATTTCTTTTCCTGTTCCCTTTTCCATTTCTTTCTCTGGATTTTTATCTTTAGCTTTGATAGAGGTACTTTCATCAGAAATCTCTTCTTTTCCTGAGTCTTTCTTGAAATCAGTCATATTTCACCCCTCCTGAACGAAAAGCAGCATAATAAACATCTTTATCGGAAAATATAAACATCTTTCTGGAAATCTAGTTATGTCAACTCTAAATATTCTGGAACGCCTCTATATTAAATAAGCTTGTCCAATAACATATATTTTACAGAGTTTTCCCGATTTTTATATACATTAAAATTTTTAACAGGTAACACAGATAAACTAATCTCTTGACAGGTTAAGCTGGTCTATCAGGAGTTCTGGTCTATCAGGAATTCTTGGTCTGTCAGGAACTCTATGACTAATGTGAATTAATAGTCACCTGCGTAACCTGTTTATGTGACTATTCTGCTTATACCTCCTGTTCGGCTGAATAAATTCTAAAAAAAGCAATAAGTGAATTTATTCCATCATTAAAATTTTCGTTATATTTTTGTAACAGTTTATTATCTGCATCGATAGTGTGTGCCAGATGTATGCCTTTAACTTCTGAATCGCATACCACGCTTCCTGAAAAAAATGAACGGATGAATAAACGAAGAACTTGTGGCATTTCATGATAATATTTCATGATAATGGCAGTGCCTGATGTGTCCGGAAAAGCTGGAAAAATTGATGAATAAATCTCCATTAAATTCTAATAATCTTCACCAATATAAAAGCAGATTAGGTATTATTGTTCTCGTTTTTATACATATTTTGCCCAAGTTCTTAATGAGTAATATAAATTCTGGTAATATAAACCTCTATTTTTATCTAATATTATACATTATATATCTGTATAAAGCTAGAATGTATAAAACCAGAGTTATTTCTTTTTGAATGCTATTTTTCAAATATTACCCGGAAATCTCAGTGTAAGGTGCTCAAAGCCTGAATAAGAGGTGAACCATGTATTTTAAAGTATATCACAAATTTTTAATCTGTCTTGCAGCAATTTTCGTATTTTTTCCAGGGTGTATAGACTCTACTGAGCAAATGAATGTCGATTCTGCAGAAAATTCGGACTCCGGGTCTTTATCAGGAGTTTCAGATGCAGCGAAAAATCCTTCCCAGTCATCTGAGGGTTCAAGTACGGTTACCTATGAAGAAGCTGAAGGTTCAAGCGGGGTTATCCCGTATGCCGAAGAAACCGTTACAGAAAACCAATCTGGATTGATTGAGGTAAACGGAACTTCTTCATCATCTCAGGGTTATGGTTCCCAGGAAGAAAACCTCAAGATTGGGGCTTTTAATATTCAGGTATTTGGGGTCAAAAAAGCTTCAAATCCCAAGCTAATGAATACGCTTGCAGAAATTCTCCGCACTTACGATATTGTTGCAGTACAGGAAATCAGAGACAGTTCCCAGACTGCTCTTCCTGCGCTGATAAAGGTAGTGAACAGCAAAGGGGCTAATTATTCCTATGTCGTTAGCGAGAGGCTTGGAAGGACTTCAAGCAAAGAGCAGTATGCATATATTTATGACAGTGACAGGGTAAAACTGGAAGGTGAGCCCTATACTTATCCCGAACCCGAAGGAACTGATCCTTTCCACAGGCAGCCTTATATAGCAACCTTTGAGGATAAGAACGAAACCTTCAGTCTTGTCCTGATAACTATCCATACCGACCCGGACGAAGCCACCGAAGAAATCAATTCTCTTTCAACTGTTCTTGATGACACCAGACAAATCTGCCCTGAGGAAGATAACTTTGTTATTATGGGTGACCTGAATGCGGACGGTTCTTATTTTGACGAGGATAAAGCAAATGCCCTGAGCTGTGGAGAGTACTGCTGGCTGATAGATAACAGCATGGACACCACAACCGGAGACACGAACTGCACCTATGACAGGATAATAATTACTGAAGATATGGAACCTTATTTTACAGGAAACAGTGGCGTGTTCAGATATGACCTTGTATATAACCTGACTTCAGAAGAAACGGATGCTGTTTCGGACCACTATCCAGTTTATGCGGAATTTGTTTTCGATTCCACGGAGGTCTGACAGGATCGATTGGATAGGGTTCTGAGAATTAACTTTTGGCTCTTCGTTTTTTGTGTGGATATCCTCATAATATTCTCATAAAAACCAATGCGTTCTTGAATTGAAAATCATCTTATCCATAGGGAATTACGAAGAGCCACTTTACAAAATATTACCTATACTAGCGGGATGTGAAGATGGTTAAGGGGCACGAAATGAGTGGAGTTTCGATTTAAAATAAACTCGAGTCTGCACCAATATACAGGCAGGTCGAGTATTCAGGGACTTGCTTTTTAAGCTCTGTGGAGCAGTTTATTACAGCAAATTCGCAGCACTGCTGATAAATCCATTTTATATGCAATTTTTCAGGAAGAAAGATAGTGATATTCGATGGCTATATAAATAGTTACATTATTTTTTTGATTGTGCGATTATTGGTAGCGTCGAATCAACCGCAAAATGTCGTATAAAATCGATTGCAATTATTCGGAATCATTGAATCTTTAATGATTGGCTCGACAGTAGTAATTTTGTAATTATTGATAGTAAAAGTGTCGTGATAAAAGTAGAGATTGCTTTGAAATCAAGTCTTTTATGGTATATCTCTTTTATTTTTCTTTCTTTTTTCTCAAGAATATCTAGCAGGCTGTCTCAAAACTATACACGATCGTACATTTGGGTAAGAAATATCGAAATGCTTATCTTCTTTAAAATTAATTATTTCTTAAAAAGTATACTTTTTAAGAAATTAATATCAGTGTTTCATCATGTTCAAAAGGTACGATCAAAAGTAGCAATTTTTATTTCCATTTAACCTGGAAGAGTTTGTTCCTGAAAACCATATTGCCAGAGTGCTAAACGACATCATAGATGTCGTTAATATTGATGCTATTGAATCCACCTACTCCGAAGAAGGCTGCCCTGCCTATCATCCAAGACTTCTTTTAAAAATCTCACTTTATGGATATCTGATAAGCATCAGAAGCTCACGCAAGATAGATCAGATGACCCAAACTGATACTGCTTTTATGTACCTTGCAGCCATGCAAAAACCAGATTTTCATACAATTTGTCGATTCCGTTCAACTCATCTTGATTCAATTAAAGAAATCTTTTCACAGGCTGTCACTTTTTGTAAGGGAGTGGGTCTGATTGGTTCCAGTATTTCGATCGATGGAACAAAGGTTAAGGCAAATGCTTCTTCTCCAAGACAAAGTAAGAGTTCGGAAGCTCTCGAAAAAGAGATTAATAAGATACTTAGGGAAAGCATTGAGATCGATAAACAGGAAGATGAAATGTATGGTGATTCGACACCATACCAGATGCCAGAAGAACTGGTTGACAAGAAGAAAAGATTAGAAAAAATTAAAGCTGCTAAGAAAAAGCTTGACGAAGAAAAGTTAAACAAAATAAACATCACAGACAACGACGCTAGAATTATGAAGCATAAGGATGGTAGCAAAAAACCTTCCTATAATTGTCAGGTTGCTGTTGATGAAAAGGAACAAATAATCGTTGCAGCAGATGTTGCCATCGAAGAAAATGACTTGCATCAGATTGAACCAATGATAGAAAATGTGAAGGAAACACTGGGATGCAAACCGACAATAGTGCTGGCAGATGCAGGTTATTTTTCATATGATAATGTAGAATTTTTACTTGAGGAAGAAATTGATGCTTACATTCCCAACAACTTTATGAGAAGGAAATTCTAAAGATGATAACTGGAGGAGGAAATCAGGGCTGTAATGAAAAGGGAATTATAGCGAGAATAGCAAATAAGCTATGTTGATTAATGAAAATTAATGAATTCTTGTAGAAATGAGAGAAATATCGAAACAGAAAATTACCCAATTGTAGAAACCAAAATGATTTTGATACAACCTGAAAAGCAGTCTTTTTAATTGACACTTTTTATATCCTTCAATTGAACTGTGAAAAAGCTAGAAAAATTCAATAGGCAGGTTATCGGAAGTGCTAGGGTACAAACATATTGATTTAACATATTGATTTGCTAAAACTTTCAAGCAGTTGTTTTGAGTTGTCAATAGCGGTTAAGAATCTTCCAATTTCGGCGGTTTAAAAAATTCCAATTCTCAATCCTTGAGAAAAGTTCGAGGATTGTAGATAAAATGGAGAAATGGATATTGATTGCTGAAAATGGAGGAATGGATATTGATACGAAATATGTATTCACAAAGCTTTAGCATCAGTTTGATACTATACTCCTTGTCGTTGTGTGCCATTTCCGGTTATGGGAATGATTAACTTTCTTAATTGTGAAGGTTTACACTGATTTTGCAACGAAACCAGATTTTTTTCATCACAAACGGAAATACCATATTTAATTTGTTAATCAACATCATATTTAACTTGTCAATCAACATAATGGAATTGTTTAAATAATTACTATAAGAATTTGTAGCTACTATAATTCGTTGTTGGATTACTTCGTTGGTTTGTCTACGCATCTCACAGCATATCTTAGGAATCTAAAAAATGAAAACATTTCCCGCTATCATTCTATCTATCATTCTACTTATGTTACTGTCACCCATAGCTGGAGCAGCAAACCAAAATGATATTAACCAGGAGCTTCAGCAGGGAGGTATAATTCACCTTCCTGCTGGAAATTATACTTTGACAGACTCAATAATTCTTCAATCTAACACCATTCTGGAAGGTGAACCTGGAACTGTAATCACAATTCCGGATCACGCCGGATGGCCTGCATGGAAACCATTAATCTCAGGAAATGGTGTTCAAAATGTCACAATTCGAAATTTAGAAATTAATGCAAACAGTAACGGAAATTCCGAAACTCCGCATGGTGCAGGATATTATAACTGCATCTATATGATCGATTGTGATAATGTACAGGTATATAACTGCACTTTTCACGATGGTCTTGGAGATGGCCTGAGAATTAAAAGAAGTAAAAATATTGAATTTTATAATAATCTTGTTTACAGACTCGGACATGAAGGCTTCTTTGGCATTGAGAGCCAGTATATTGAATGCTTCAATAATCGAATAACTACAAGAACAAACAGTGGCCTCAGGATTTGGAACTCTGCAAATGTCAAGTTCCATGACAATGTTATAGATGCACAATTGGATGCTGGTGGGGGTGATCCTGGCATCCAGATCGAAGATTCCAACGGCACTGTAGGTAACGTGGAGATTTATAATAATGTCCTTAACAGAACATGGGGAAAAGGTATCTGGTTAGTTGCCTATGATGCAGGAGTCTCAAACACTCAGAAGGTTCTGATCCATCACAATTTGTTCTATGAAATAGGACAGAGTTATAACATTCCATCTACAGGAGGCATAGTCAACGATGGATTCCAGAGTACTCAAATTTATAACAATGTTTTTGATGGGGTAAAAAATAATGCCTTTAGAAATCAAGCTGGAGGGCAAGGTACAGTAATAAAAGATAATATTTTTACAAATACAGTTCAACATACTGCAATTTCTCAGACGGGAACCGGGTACGCGATTGCTGATCTTGTAGGAGCAAATCTTTCTGTAACTAACAATTCTTTTTACAATAATGAAAACGGGGATGCATATCAAACGAGTTTTTCTAATGCCGATTTTAGAGATCCTGAAACTCATCAGACGTCTTCAGGTTGGACCTGGACAGGCTCAACATGGACATGTAAGTTTGTAAAACCAATGGAATTGGGCTCTATTCCACTTACTACAACTATCAGGTTACGATTAATGGCAATAATATACAGAGTATATTATATTATAAACTCTTTTTAAATTTTTTAAATTGAGCGTAATATAAAGTTGTGATATTACGGAATTTTTTGCACCACAACTATTTTAACCACAACCGTTTAAACTTTGAGTTCAGTTAATTTTCTATTAAATATTAAGTAAATGTTACTTTAGGTATGATCTGATGGCAATTGAGAATATTTCCTGGGAAGGATTGTATCCTTTTTCTTTATGTTCAAATCTTTTGTCATATTTTTCTGCATCAATTTCATTAATTTCCAATACCGGACTATATTTATACTTCCAGTTATGCCCTTTAACAACTCCCTCTTTTAATTCTAGAGCAAGCATGCCGTAAGGGTATTCACCAGTCATATCACTAATATTGAAATCTTTGCTGCTTTTAAAACCGTGTTTGCAATAGTTATGGGGGTCGCCAAATATAACAATTATATTTATTCCATCTTTTTTAGCAATATCAATTGTGTGGTGAATTAATGCACTGCCTACACCTCTCCGCTGATATTTTGGTAATACACTTATGGGGCCAAAACTCGCAATTTCCATCTTAACTCCATCTTCCGAATACAACCAGGCTCTGGTGTACATAATGTTGCCAATTATTTCACCATTATATTCTGCAACAAAATCAAGTTTCTTAATAAAATCAGGATGATCTCTCATAATATGTACTAAATAATGTTCGTTACAGCCAGGTACATAGAGATTCCAAAATGCTTCTCTTGTTAAGTTTTCTACTTGATTGAAGTCCTCTGCTTTTTCATTGCGAATTATAACATCCATGATAAATTCCTTTTTGTTGTTTTATTTGTTATATGTGATTAGTATTAATCCTGTTTTCGGCAGGTAAACGTAAAAATTCATTTAATTTTTCTACTGCTATCGATTTTGTAATAACTTGTATAACTAACTTGAAATTAAAAACTATTGAATGTTAACCATATCATTATTAATATATATTTATAACCATACGGAAAAGTGACAAATCTGATTAGACATTCAATCCGCATGACGATGATTTTCAATTGAACTTATAATGAATACATGCGTCTTCGGTTAAGTGATGAATAGTGATGAATTACGTCAATTCCTCCAACGTTTTTAAATATTTTAATAAATTATGAGCTGGATCAGGGTATCGATTTTTTGATATGTTTTATTTCAATGGATATAGGCTTGAAAATCCGAAGAAATGTAGTTGTTTTAAGCAAAAACCATTGCCTTAAAACGATATAAAGCCCAATATACTGATATTTAAAATCATTGAATTGCTGTAATTAATCCTACTTTCGGCAGCAAGCACATTCTAAAATATTAATATATTTGAGTGTTATTCATTATCATTGGTCATCGGTTAAGGATTCATTTCCTTCACTTGTTACTCTTTTTGAACCCACTTCATTCAATTATTATTCAATCCATTCATCTCTAAACCTTTCTCTGTTTACATGCGGATCTAATGCTTGACTTTCATATACACTCATTATCGTTTCAAAAGTTCTTTGAATTCCACATCTATGAAGAATTACTGTCAATAAATCAGATGCATTCTCTGCAAATATTGTACTCCACCGTAACTGCGTATATCTAGCCATTTTTTCAGGATGAGTTGTTGAGTTTCTTACAAGAGAATGAATTCTTCTGCTAACGATTAGTGTCAATATTGCTGTCCAGATTAGAGCTTCAATTACCTGCACATTCTTTGTTTCAAGAACGTCCAGCGCATATTTATTTTTCAATTCCTTAAATAGTAGTTCTATGTCCCATCTTGCCCCATATAAGTTTGCAATGTCTCTTGCATTCAAAATATCTTTCTGAATATTTGTGATATAAATGTGGTACTTTTCATCCTCATCATTGTATACCGCTACAAGACGTACATTCATTTCATCCTGTTTTTGCTTGCCTTTATACTCTCTTCTTTTGAATGCTATTTTTACAACTGCATCAATATCTTTTCCCGAGAGTTGCTTAATACACTCACTAATAGGCTTCCCTATGAAATCTTTGCACTTTGTTTTAGGCACTCCTTCCTCTATTAAAACAACAATGGGATCCATATTTTTTTTAATTCTTGAGACAAAATATCCCCCATTTTCCTCAACCCTTGCAAACATCTGAGTTTTGTAAAAACCAAGATCAACAAGCAGAATACGGTCTTTGATCCAGGGACCTATTTTTAATGTTTTGATCTCAGCTGTTTTTTCGGAGTACACAGCAACGGTTTTAGGTCCGTTAGCAACTGCACTTACCACAACTCCGACTTTTACCCCAGCAGCTACTGTTCTTGCTCTTGCTGCTGGAAATTTATCTGATAAAGAAGAATGAAGACGAACTATTGTGCTGTCCTGAATGATAATATCCTGGAAGTTTTCGAGTTTCTTGCTAAGTTTTCTACCAGGTTCTTTTGCAAGTTCTTCTATGCCGTGAATTACACACTGATGTAGGAACTCAACAAGTTCTGGAGTGAAACGATAGTACCAACTGCTATCGCTTATGGTTTTATGGGATTCAGTTTCATATTCGCGTTTCAAACTGGCGAGTGTACGCTGCAAGCGTACACCAAAACTCAGAGTTAAAACCCAAAAGATGATGACAGGGTCAATTTTACGTTCACGTATTATAAGACCAGTTTCTTTGGAAGTTTGTCTTAACCACTCTTCGGGAAACATTTCCCGAAGAGAGTCTTCAAGAGTAGGTGGGGAACGAGGAGACATAGAGATACAGCTATAAAGGTATTATCAGATAAAAACATCTACAAGATAAGGAATTTAGTGCTTAACCGATGACCAATGAAAGAGCAGTAAGACCAAGAGCAATAGAGTTCTTACTACTCAGAAAGTGGGAAGATTCACGAGTTCTCTGCCCTGAGGAACAAAGTGAACTATCCCTTATTCTCTTTTTTCCATTATATTTATCATTGAGTCATTACATTATTAAATTATATCATGTGGTATACTTTTGTTGAGTCGTATAAATTTAGCTTCCCTTTCGCTACTTATCTGTGATTCGCTACTTATCTGTGATTCGCTACTTATCTGTGATTCGCTACTTATCTGTGATTCGCTACTTATCTGTGATTCGCTACTTATCTGTGATTCGCTACTTATTTGTGATCCTCATCTGTTAAAATCACAATATTCTCACGCCCATGCTTGAACTTCTGAATCAGGCCTCTCTTTTCCAGTTCTGAAAGCATGAGGCTGACTTTCACTTCGGAATAATCAAGCCTGCTGCGCAGATCCTTTTGCGTAATTCTACCCCTGTGGCCCCGAATCACATCCAGGACTTCTCGAAGATCCTTAGTAATAGGAGATTTTCTTAAATCAGCAGTCTCAATTTTGGAATTATCTGTAATTTCTATTCCTGGCTCTCCTGGCTCTATTACCGGTTCCTTTACTGAGACTGCCTCTTGGGTGTTTTTGACCCCCGACTTTATTCCAGAACCAGGGATTTTAGCAAGGGCATTTGCCAGAAGCCCGGATGTATAGAACTTCCCTTCCTGAGACCTGTTTATTTTCATCTTTTTCCGCTTTCTGGAAAGTTTATAACCTCCGCCGAACAGAAAAAGAACCATGAGGGCTACTGGTAGGTGGCTTACAGTAAAAAAGTCATTCCTGGTTTTTTCGGTGGGATTAACGTTATTGACATTACTTATTTCGTCTTCGGCTGTTTCCTTTACCGGATTTTCGGAGACCGGATAAAGCAGGAGATCAAAGACATAGTTTCCCTCCTCTTCAATTTTCAAAGTTGCTTCTTTTGAATAAACTATAGTGCTGTTCCGGTAATACCTGGCTGTAATAACATAGTCTCCGGGCCCGAGTTCAAAGGAATAAGTGCCATCTTTTGCCAGTACTGATTGAGGAGGATTAGAATTGATGCTAATCACAGTGTCATTGAGGGATTCAAGAGTGTCCCATGCATATGTAGCCCCATGGATCGTTGCAGTGATGTTGCCGTCTGCTAAGAAAGGTACTCCTGAAGTAGGAGATATCCCTAAAGCGATTAGAGCAGCAGTGCACAGAATGTAAAACCTCAATTTCATTTCTATCAGTCAATTCAGTGTTATCAGTTAATCCAGTGTTGTAATTTGAGGTTATGGGGATCAGCTGCTAGGCTATAGGGATCAGTTGCTAAAAGTTATGAGCGTAATATTTCTCTAAATTTTTCCGAATATAGAATACGTAGCCGTTTTTTCGGATAATTTCGATGGCTCGCCCCCAGATCCAAAATTAATTTTGCTATAATGAGCACGTTCCAAAATTGCTTCTGAGAAGTCAAATATGGAATTTTGAAGCCGGCTCACTGAACACCCTCCCCATGTTTTCAGACTATTACGGCTATAAATTACAATTAAGTAAGTACAGATGATAAATAAATATATCGTTTATTATTTATTTCAATTTAAATAATACAAAAAAAACGATACAGTGCTCTAATCCTTCTTTGCAAAACATCCCTTTTTTATTAAAGCGGATAGATTTTTAAAAATTCGCAAACAAAATCACCAGAAAGATAGAAAACTGTATCATTTAACAGGAAGACTAACAGCGTTACTAAACAGGGTCACTAAAACAGGAGTTCTTATACAAAGTCCTCTGCTCTGGCAATTTTGTATCATATCAGGAATTAACCTTTTTTCATTCTGGATTTAGGGCTTTTATCCCTTATTTTAGGCACGTATACCTATATCCATTGTAACCTTCAATGTATCCTTTTTGGTACCCTCTATTATAATTGTCTTTGTAATTCTGGGTCCATCTGTTATCATTGAGAGGAGAAGGGATTTTCGAGAGAGCTTCTCCGCTGCCATATTTATTGCAATCTTTTTGGCCCTGTTTTCTGCCATCTCCATAACCTTTTTTATAGCCGTCTTTGTAACCATTTTTATTTTTGCTATTACCAGCTGCGCTTGCTGCTGCAGCCGTTACTGACAATACAAAGCAAAGTACCAGTAAAATGGCACAAATCTTTTTTATTCTATCAAATTTTGTATTTACCATAAATTAACTCCTGACTAGTTTGATTAAAAAAATAATTTATATGTGTGTGAAAAAGAATCCTTAAACTTCACAACCTGAATTCAATACTTAAATTCATCAACCTGAACTCAGTACTTCAACTCCCCAACTTAAACTCAATTTTTAAATTCACCAACCTAAACTCAATACTTAAACTCTCCAACCTGAACTCAGTACTTCAACCCCCCAACCTGAACTCAATTCTTAAGCTAACTAACTTGAGATCTTCATGTGTATGTAATTTCTACTTGACCTCGCAGTTCTGGAAGAAATTACCTAACTGTTTTACCGGTATCTATTAACTTATAATTCTAATATTAACCGGATTAAATATAAGTATACTTATAATATATCCAGCTTGAAAACTGTTAAATTAATAAAATAATTATTTCTAAAGCTTTAATTTAAAATTAAGCAACTTATAACCCATTGAATTTACATCAAGATAGTAAGAATCCTTTTTTATGAAATATCATTAAAATACCGACTTTTCGCAGCTTATACTGGTTAAACGTGGTTTCCAGCTCAAAAAAATTATTATGAAATTAATATTCTCCTGAAAATTCGATATAGAGCGGCAAAAGAAAAATTAAAGAAAATATGAAGGAAAATCAGGCAAAAGCGCCTCGTAACTCTTTTAATTTGAAATTCAGATGTCCGGCCTTTCCAGCTTTTCCAGTATATCCGCATATTCTTTGTGCTGCTTTTGAGCTTGTTCCTTAAGTTGCTTTTCGGATGATGGAAGCCTGAGAGCCTCAATATCCCAGTTTGCCTTCTTTGTTCCTGCCTGATATACGCTCTCAAGAAAATCCAGAACCGCTTTTTCCGGCGAATCTGCTGCATTTCGGACATCTTCATACCTTAGAAGCGCAAGCCCGGCCTGATGGCTCCAGAAAGCTTCTTTCGGGCTCAGCGGCTCATTCATGAAACCCGCAGGCTGCGGGTGCATATAAGCATAAAAAGCCGGTTCCCTGATATGCGGGTCTCCAGCCCAGAACCCGAAGCTGATAATTTCATGTGAGGAAGCCTCAAGTTCTACAGGGTTTGTCCCTTCCTTTACAGGCGCAGGCCTGCCTGAAAACAGTGTCAGGGCCAGGTCGGCGTGATGCCAGAAAAAGTGCACAGGCGAACTTTTCCCTGTAAACCAGCCCCTGAAAACCTGAAAGATAGACCAGACCTGTACAAGGATTCTCCAGAATCGGTTCACATATTCTTCATCATAGGCCGTATGCTGGTAATCAGACGGAAAAGGCTCGGTACTTACTTCAGGCATATCGTAAGGCACAGGTTTGATGCCCGCCACGATCCCAAGCTCGCCCAAACTTGAAAACACTCTGTCATAAAAAACGGCAACTGAAAGCCCTTTTAAAGGCACGGTTTTCACGTCCCCTTCGCTGGTCTCAATCCTCAAAACATGCTCTTTGTCCCGGAAATTAAATTCCATCTCAAAAGTCATGTCCTCATAAGGAATAGGTCCAGTCGTGAGCCCGCGCACTGAAACATAAAACGGCACATGCCACCAGTGGTTCATTTTCGGAAACAACGCAAGCCTGACCTTTCCGACGATTTGCAGGAACAGATGCAGCGTATTTTTCGTATCTTCCCATTCTTCAAGCGGTAAAGGCGGAAATTGAACATCCCGCGTAAAGCTAGTACTTACCATAACTACCCCCTCTGGAAAATTTCTGGATTACTAAATCAATGACAGTCTCAGTGACAGTCTCAGTGACAGTAAAGTTTGGTGATGATTCTATCAAATTTATAAAACCATGATTATGAGTTGTAGATTCCGTTAATTTATAAGTTTAAAACCTTTCCTGCCCGAGTGAAAAAAATTAAAATATTGACTCTGAGGTTCTGGAGCAGGATTTTTGAATTAATAGCTTATTTTTATTTTTCAGGTCAGGGTTGAATGTTCAACGTATTCTATTACCGAGCCATCGGGATGCTTTACTGTCATGTTCCTGCCGGTCGGGACCTTATTTGGGCCCCGTATAATTTCTGCACCTTTTTCTTCCAGATAAGCCTTGAATTCATCAAGAGAATCGACAAGAAAAGTAGCCTGCGTGCTTCTGAAAGGTATCAGATCTTCATCCGAGCCTGCGATTAGTAAAATATTTCCTATTTGAGCCAGTTCAAGGCCGATTTGTGGCATTTCAAAGCGCATGGCTGCGGGGGAGCAGAGGAGTTTTTCGTAGGATTCGAGGGCTGAGTTAAGGTCGTTTACGTAGAGGCGGGAAAGGGTTTGAAGGATTTTCATTGTATCACAGAAACCTATTTTTGTTACACTTCTATAAACCGTCATCTGTCCCACAATATAAAAAATTATTTATATGTTTCAAAACAATGAATTATATATTATTTTTTGGGTTGAAGTTCCATTGAGGTAGGCCAGTAAATGGATAATGATGTGATAGAAGAACTGCGGAAAATTGTAATTGAATCTCTGCAATCTGAAGACGGAAATTTAAACAAAGCAGTTGACCTTGCAATAAACTTTTCAACAAAAAATTCGATTTCTTTCGATCAGTTATTAGATCTGAGCACTCTTTGTGGGTCGGAAGGATCCTATGAATTAGTATATATATTTGCAAAGACCGCTGCAAGCTTATCAACAGGACCTGAAAAAGCAGTTGCTCATTATAATGCGGGAACTGCTTCTTACTTTTTGAACCTACCTATGGAAGCAGAAGAACAGTATAAGCTTGCTCTGGAAGCAGACCCCAATGATGCAAGCATACACTCAAATTATGGAATTCTCCTGAAACAAACGGGACGCCTTGAGGAGGCAGAAGAACAGTATAAACTTGCTCTCAAAGCAGACCCCAAACATGTAAACACCCACTCAAATTACGGAAATCTCCTTTCAGATATGGGACGCCTTGAGGAAGCAGAAGAACAGTATAAGCTTGCTCTCAAAGCAGATCCCAAACATGCCAACACACATTCAAATTACGGAAATCTTCTTTTAGCCATGGGACGACGCGATGAAGCAGAAGGACAGTATAAACTTGCTCTCAAAGCAGACCCCAAACATGTAAACACCCACTCAAATTACGGAAATCTCCTTTCAGATATGGGGCGCCTAGAGGAAGCAGAGGAACAGTACAAACTTGCTCTGGAAGCAGATCCCAAACATATCAACACCCACTCAAATTACGGAAATCTCCTTTCAGATATGGGGCGCCTAGAGGAAGCAGAGGGACAGTATAAACTTGTTCTGGAGGCAGATCCCAAACACGTCAATGCACACTCAAATTACGGAAATCTACTCCAAAAAATGGGGCGCTTAGAAGAAGCAGAAGAACAATATAAACTTGCTCTGGAAGCAGATCCCAAACATATCAACACACATTCAAATTACGGAAATCTACTCCAAAAAATGGGACGCATTGAAGAGGCGAAACAAAGGTACGAAAAAGCACTTGAAATGAGGCAAAAACTTCTCCAAAAAGACCCAGAAAACGTAGCCTATCAGTCAGATGCGGCAATGACAATCAACAATTTAGGTGCCTTACTTTCTGATATGGGACGCATTGAAGAGGCGAAACAAAGGTACGAAAAAGCACTCGAAATGAGGCAAAAACTCCTCCAAAAAGACCCAGAAAACGTAGCTTATCAATCTCACGTAGGAACGACGCTCAACAATTTAGGTACCTTACTTTCTGATATGGGGCACGTTGAAGAGGCGAAACAAAGGTACGAAAAAGCACTCGAAATGAGGCAAAAACTCCTTAAAAAAGACCCAGAAAACATAGCTTATCAGTCAGATGTAGCAACGACAATCAACAATTTAGGTGCCTTGCTTTCTGATATGGGGCACATTGAAGAGGCAAAACAAAGGTACGAAAAAGCATTCGAAATGAGGCAAAAACTTCTCCAGAAAGACCCAGAAAACATAGCCTATCAATCTTACGTAGGGACTGCGTTCAACAACCTAGCAGGAATCTACAAAGATATGGGAAGATATGAAGAAGCAATGAACCTTTATCATAAATCTCTTGATATCCGTGAAAAATTGCTGGGGCCAGGACATCCTGATGTTGCAAATACTCTAAACAATATAGCTGTTCTCTACAGAGAAACTGGAAGATATGAACAGGCCCTTGAAACGTTTAATCGTGCACTAGAAATCCTGAAGAATGTTTACGGATCAGAGCATCCTGATTACGGATCAAAACATCCTGATGTTGCAAATACTCTAAATAATATAGCTGTTCTCTACGAAGAAACTGGAAGATATGAACAGGCCCTTGAAACGTTTAATCGTGCACTAGAAATCCTAGAGAATATTTACGGACCAGAGCATCCTGATGTTGCAATTACTCTAAACAACATGGCTGTTCTCTATAGGGAAATGAGAAGATATAACGAAGCTATTAAAATGTTTAATCGTGCACTCAAAATCCTGGAGAGTGTTTATGGATCAGGACACCCTTATATTCAAAAAATTCAAAGAAATATAATTAGCATTAACAAAAATACTGGTAGATAAAAAGGTCCTTCTTCAAGCTGGATGGAAATATTAGAATATCTGCGTAAAAATAAAAAATTCTGATTTATAGAAAGAGGGAGAGTCGAGAGTTCTGAATCACAGTCCTGAGTATGAAAAAAGTCAGAAAGACAAACTAGATGATGTTTCTGTGGATTACAGTGCCAGAGAAACTATCTTTGTACCAGGTGTTTATATACGTATAAATGAAGATACTCTAAGAGTTTGTTTAAGTAATCACCTGAAACGATTCGAAAAGAAGAGTCGCTGGACTACTCCTTATGCTATATTTGTCACTATTGTAATAGCACTTGGCACTTCTGATTTTCATGATCTGATCTTAAGTGGTGATACATGGCAAAAAATATTTTATATTGCTGGTATAATTTCAGCTTTTTGGTTTATTTGCTCAGTTTTAAATGCACGAAAATCAGAAACTATAGACGATATAATTAACGATTTAATTGAAAAAGCTCAAAAATAACGTTTAAATTATTTATTTTCAGGCCAGGGTTGAATGTTCCACGTATTCTATTACCGAGCCGTCTGGATGCTTTACTGTCATGTTCCTGTCGGTTGGAACCTTATCCGGCACTCGGAGAATTTCTGCGCCTTTTTCTTTCATAAGCCTTAAACTCATCGAGATAATCGACAAGAAAAGTAGCCGGCGTGCTTCTAAAGGACTTCAGGGCTTCATCTAAGCCAGCTATTTGTAAAATATTTTCTATTTGAGCCAGTTCCGGGCCGATTTTTGGGATTTTAAAACGCATGGCTGCTGGGAGCCGAGGAGTTCTTCGTAGAATTCGAGGGCTGAGTTAAGGTCGTTTATGTAGAGGCGGGAGAGGATTTGAAGGATTTTCATATTATTGGACTCTTTTTAATTTAATGTAAATTCTCGAACTATTCTCATTTTCGCTAATGAATGAACTAATATTTTTATGATTATCCATTTAAATTTTATTAATAAATAAAATATTAATGGATTTTATCTAGATAATTTTAAAAAAGTATACTCTAAAAAAAGTATCCTCTTCAAATTGAGTGGAAATCCCTCAATTTCCACTCACTGAGCTTTTTTCTCTGATGATTTGAGCCAGAGATGGCATCTCAAATGTATCGCTGACTCTATCACATATGTACTGATATGCACTTACCCCCAGTTTCTTTGATGTCTGAACAATCGTCATAAATGTGTCATTTGCCTTTGTTCCTTCCTCTGTTATGGTTTGAAGGCTCACATCTCTTTTTCTAACCTTTGCTCTTGCTGCTAATTCCGCTGCATTGTTATGCAGCGGA
>Ga0183095_11283_pt1 | contig 22651 bp, 19 predicted proteins | sample BioMet4_FD_130346 | JGI IMG/M metagenome (GOLD analysis project Ga0183095, IMG submission 130346) | Microbial communities from bioreactor (seeded with sewage sludge) at LBNL, California, USA - Biofuel metagenome 4 (v2) (version 3) | ecosystem: Engineered > Bioreactor > Anaerobic > Unclassified ...
CATTCCCTCCACATTTGTATTCGGCTCACAATCAGTATGTACAGAGCCACCGCCATGAGTTACTCCTGCAGCTCCACCAACGGCGCCCACAATCGCGTCAGCATAAGCATTTTCCTCGCCTATAACACGTAAAGAAGAATCAAGCAAAATTGTACATAACCAGTAGTTGCTGTCATAACGTGAAGACGGCTGCTTATGAACCGTCACACCCTGTACCCCCGCCAACAACTCCTCATAAAGTTTCTGGACGTGTTGATGATGCGCTATATGCTCCTTAGCCACAGTCATTTGTCCTCGTCCGATTCCAGCACATATATTACTCATTCTGTAATTGTAACCAATCTTTTCATGCTGATAATATGGATAAGCTTCGCGCGCCTGAGTTGCATAAAACATAATCTCCTGTTTGGAAGCACTGTCGGGACAAATAAGAGCACCTCCTCCTGATGTTGTAATCATCTTGTTCCCATTAAAGGACAACACCCCGTATCTGCCAAAAGTTCCGCAAACCTTTCCGTCATACCTAGACCCAAAACCTTCCGCCGCATCCTCAATAACAGGGATATCGTAACGTGCCGCAATCTCCATAATTTCATCAATTCTCCCGGGCATTCCGTACAAATAAACCGGCACAATTACCTTTGGTTTCTTGCCCGTCTTCTGCATTCTGTCTTTAATAGCCTCCTCTAATAACGCAGGATCCATATTCCAGCTACCAGGCTCAGAATCAATAAATACCGGTTTTGCACCCAAATACGCAATAGGATTACTTGATGCGCAAAAAGTAAAACTCTGCACAATAACCTCATCACCGGCCCCAACGCCGCAGGCAATAAGGGCAAGATGTACAGCCGCAGTGCCGGAACTCAATGCAACCACCTCTTTACCTCCGCCGATAAATTTCTTAATGTCTTCTTCAAATCCGTTTACATTTGGTCCCAATGGCACTACCCAGTTGGTATCAAATGCTTCTTGAATGTATTTTTGTTCATTGCCGCTCATGTGAGCCAAGCAAAGCCATATATGTTTATGTTTCATATCGTTATTTTATCACTTCTAACCGATTCCTCTACTTTTGAACGGTCCTATTTATGGAGTTGGCATTATTTTTTTCTCTTTGTCTCCTTCTAATTTCTCCTTGCCTTTTTCCCAACCGTACATATCTATTTGTCTTGCAAATTTTACAGGTAAAGACACATTATTGGTAGTCCCGTAACAAAATGTTTTTTTATCAAGTTTTTCAATATTATTAAAATATTCTTTAATTCTAGGAAGTGATTCCCAAATGTTTATATGGTTAATGCCAAGGTCACTTCTAAGGAACTTGCAAAAGTACGTATCAAAAGCTGGCACACAGGAATAAACGCCAAGCATCACCTTTGTAACAAAAGTAATAGATGGATTAAATTCCTTACCTCCATACTTAAAACAAAGTTGCTTAGATATGCTTTTATAAGCACTAATAATTTCCCCCAACCTATTATTATTATCGTAATCTGACACATCAATATCGGATAAATCATTGTCGGCTATGTACTCAATTAAGCCCTTAAGATAAAAGGGATTCTTATAAAGTACTACTTTATTTGATGCCCTAAGCATCCCATAACTAGCAAGGTATGACCACAATACAAGACAAGCTCTTTCGATATCATTTTTAAGCACCTCACCTTTATGTGTTTGAAAATAACCATAACATATATCAAAAGAGGTAGAGCGACAATCTTGGGAATATCCTTGCATATATTGGTTGACGTACCTTTCAAAATCACTTTGTTCCATATTAATAACTTTTAAAAAATCGTTTCAATAATGTACCTCACATCCCCCCAGAAACTCCAATTATCCAAATACTGCAGATTAATCTTTACTTTATCCGGGAAAAGCACCTCATCGTTATATTTTTGAGGATCAGATTGCTGCGCAAGAAGTTCTTCTTCATTTCTATATTTCAAACTGGCTGGGCCAGTGATGCCTGGTCTCAACTGAAGAATACGCTTGTCGTCACCAACTAATTTATCGGCATAGCCTGGAACGTCAGGACGCGGACCAACAAAGCTCATATCACCAATAAAAACATTCCATAATTCGGGAAGTTCATCCAACTTGTATTTTCGTAGAACAGCTCCAAGTGGAGTAATTCTACTTTCACCTCTTACCGATACTGAACTGCCTGAATGGTTTACGACCATTGACCGGAACTTATACATTGTGAACAGTTGACCAAAGCGTCCTACACGTTGCTGTTTAAAGATAACTGGACCACATCGCATCTTAATTCTAATAAGTATCGCGACAGTTAAGAATGCAGGCGATAGAATAATAAGTCCTATAAATGATACAACTATGTCAAACATTCGCTTAAAAAGCATAAAATCAATTATATAGCAGAACTATTTAAAGAACCCCCTAACTCTTCCAACTACCTCATCCTGAATCTTATGAGTCAACTCAGTATGCATCGGTAAAGACAAAACAGAGTAAGCTAACTTCTTTGAAATTGGCAATGGTTCAGCTTCTCTTGCAATTGGCTTAAATGCATCTTGTTCTTGTAGTGGCAGTGGATAATAAATCATTGATGGAATTCCTGCTTCAGCAAGAAATGCTCTCAAAGAATCTCTTTTACTAACACCGTCTTTCCCAGCAACCTCACCGTCAACTATTTTAAGAGTATACTGATGATAGGTCGCAGTTGAATTCTTAATAACTTTTGGAATTATAATTCCTTTAATATCCTTAAGTGTATTGTTATAATATTCAGCAGCAGCCTGTCTTGCAGCAAGATATGAATCAAGATATTTTAATTTCACATCAAGAATGGCAGCTTGAATTGTATCAAGCCTTGAATTGCATCCAATTATAAGGTGGTGATATTTAACCTTTTGCCCATGATTAGCAATCATGTGTATCTTCTCAGCTAATTCATCATCATTCGTATATAGTGCTCCGCCATCCCCATAGCATCCAAGATTCTTAGTAGGGAAAAAAGAAGTACAACCTATTGTTCCCATTGTTCCGGTGAATGCTTTGTGACCGTCTGAAAAGGTATAGACAGTTCCAAATGCCTGAGCATTATCTTCAATTACAAATAGATGATGCTTAATGGCGAATTTCAGAATTGGCTCCATATCAGCAGATTGGCCAAACAAGTGTACAGGAACAATTGCTTTTGTTTTTGGAGACAATGCCTTCTCAATATTTTTTAATTCTACGTTAAATGTATCATAGTTAACATCTACCATTACCGGTGTTAGTCCAAGTAAACCAATAACTTCAGCCGTTGCAACATAGGTAAATGCCGGTACAATTACCTCATCTCCTGGCTTTAGTCCCAATGCCATCAATGCTATCTGCAAAGCATCCGTTCCATTCGCACAAGTAATTACGTACTTAACATTTAGGTATTTAGCAATGTTTTCAGAAAATTTCTTTACTTGTGGCCCGTTAATAAAAGCCGTATCATCAATTACTTTTTGTATTGATGTGTTAACTTCTGATTTAATCTTTTCATATTGACCGCGTAGGTCAACCATTTGCATTTTGTTTGGCATAAAAATCCTACAAAATATATAACTACCAACCGAATGGATGCTTTGACAGCGGCAACCTCGCTAGAGGGTGATAATCACCTACTAATCCAATTGGAGTGGAATGTCTAATTTGTGAAACTATATTAATGCAATTCTCCGCCTCAGAAATTCTAAAACCTTTCCCGTTTAAAATATTTTCATAGCTCTTAGTATGCAACTCAGTAAAACCTTTACTAAACTCAAACTCATCACCATCTATCTTTATAGTTCTAAATGTTTTCTTTTCTCCCTGAACAGCATTCTCCGGAAGTGTCTCAGCATTGATACTTAAAAAGTAACGTACTCTTGCGCGTTCTAACTCTAAATATCCAGCAGCCCTATCAAACGTCATGACATGAACTATGCTTTTTTTAACAGGACCAAAAATCCAAGAAAGCATATCATAAAAATGGACACCAATATTAGTTGCAATTCCACCACTTTTATGGTCATCACCTTTCCAAGATGTGTAATACCATTTACCTCTTGACGTGATATATGTCAAGTCGACATCATAGATTTTATCTTTTGGACCGTTTTCGATTTTTTTCTTTAGAGCCACAATGGAATCATGCAATCTTAATTGAAGTATTGTATATGCCTTATGTCCTGTGTCTTTTTCTACTTGCTCAAGCGCCTTTAAGTTACAAGGATTTAACACAAGAGGTTTTTCGCAAATCACGTCCATATCATGCTCCAGTCCGTAACGGATAAAAGCATCATGTGTATAATTTGGAGTACAGATAGACAGCACATCTATTTTATCCTTAGTACTTTTCGCTTTATCGATGTAGCGCTCAAACAATTCTTGTTCAGTAAAAAACGAAGCATTTGGGAACGAACTATCAAGTCTTCCGACCGAGTCAAATTTGTCATAAGCCACAACAAGATTATTGCCTGTGTCCTTTATTGCCGTTATATGCCTTGGCGCTATATAACCAGCTACTCCTATAAGTGCAAAATTTTTCATTTTAATTAAAAATATATTCTAAGAATTTCTTGGCTAACATACTATATTCAAGATTATTCATTGCATACTCTCTGCCTCGAATACCCATACTCTTCCTTTCATCACTAGACATATTTACAAGCTGTAAAATAGATTCAGCTACTGCTGAATGATTCTCTGCCTCAACAGTAACACCACATTTTACTTTATCAACCAAAGAATTAGGCTCATCGATAGACCTAATTATTGGTAAACCGCATAACATATAGTCTGTTAATTTATTATAGGATGTACCATATTGGTGCAAGACAGAATGTACACCGCCCATATACGCAATTCCAAAATGTGAATCCAATGCTGGAATTAAACTCTTGTCTACACTTGGAAGAAAAAAAACATTTTTCAAATTGTCATTCGCAACAAGTTCTTTAAGCATGTGTTCTTCAGGACCTTTTCCTACTAATACAAACGCTACTTGATCATAATCCCTTAAATCTTTAGCAGCTGCAATTAAAGTTTTTAACGCCCCAGAAGCCGCAAAGCCACCAGCAAATCCAACGACTATTTTGCCCTCATTCTTTAATCTACCAAATAATTCCACATGTTTAGAAGGCAAATGCACTGATAATTTATCATTCGTCCATTCTTCCATGTTAAAGCCGTTAGGCACACATGCAAATTTTCCTTTTTCAAGTCCATGCTCCCTAAAATGAGATTCAGAATTCCATAAAAGAGAAACTAATTTATCACAGCATCTACATGCCTTATTTTCAGCCATCTGCATGATAATTATAAAAGGATGCCATTTTGGATATCCCCCTATAACCATTGGCGATAGCGGCCAAATATCATGCACTTCATAGCACAATTTTGCCTTTGTCCTTTTGGCAATGCTTTTCGCAGGATAAATATCAAGTGGATATGTTGAAGATGCTATAACTACATCTGGCTTTACGATATCAGATAACCTTTTAGAATAATACCTTAGCCTAAACACAAAAAATAAAATATTAAGAATTCTTCTTGTCGAAGAATAATAAGCTGGGACCTTAATCCATGTGTACTTAATACCATCAATCATTTCACTTTGTAATGACTTGCCAATAAGCGGCTCACGCATTCTAAGATGTGAAAAAGAGGCAGCAATAATTGTTACTTTGTGACCAAGTTTAACCCATTCCTTTGCCAAGTAATACGGACGATACTCCATCCCATATTTTGGCGAGCCAGCATAATGATTAATGAGTAAAATATTCAATTATTTATATTTTAACAATTGTTTTACGGTTGGTTTTACATCACTCGCAAATTGCGAAAGAATATCCAATCAAGAGACTCTGTCTCTTACTGTAAACTTTTCCGTAAACGAACGACAAAATCGCTCAATATTTTCGATCATAGAGCCCTCAAAATCAAAATGTTTTGATACTTTAGCAGCAAACTTAATTCCCTCCCAATAAATAATAACAAGTATCATCATCATATACAAAATACTTTGCTTCATACACCGCCTTATTTTCATCAATTGCAACCAACAGTTTACATGCCTTATGAGCAACACATGCATCATTTAAACGATTCAACAACTCACGCTTAATTGGATAGCCCTATTTTGCCTAACAAAGGTCTGGTCAAGCAGTTTAATCATTACAGAAAATGGCATATCATCAACAACCCTTAAAATTTTACTAAGGCAAAAATTGCTGCCCCATTCCGATAGATGGTAAAAGCCTATTTTGTCGTTTAGAATCTGTACCAGAAAGAATAAAATAAATGAGCATAATATCATTTAAGGATATTCCCCAAAATATGGAATATTGAAATAAGCCAGATATCAGATAAACTAAAATATACGGAAATGTTTTGCGACTAAAATTAAAAAATGGTATAAAAAAATAAAAAAAACTTATTAACAAACCATTAGAGGCTAACGTCATTAAGTACGAATTATGCGCATGACAACTCTTGCCATCCCACATTATCCACAATTTTGATGATCCATTTCCACACAATGGGTGCGCTTTAAAGAAATTCCAAAATTGCGGATAAATGGAATCTCTGCCTGATGATATTAAACTTAAATCCACACTACTGCCATCGTATCCTCTAAGAAATTGGTATAATATCTTATCTTTCATAAAAAATAGCGCAAGAAAAACACTTAAGAGAAATACTATGGTAATTATTTTAGACTTATGGAATTCACTACAAACAAAATATACCATAAGAAATAGCGCACAAATAATGACGGTCCTATTAAACGTTATATACAGCCCCACCAAGATAAATAGAAAGATAATAGAAAAATATTTTCTGCTGAATTTTGACCGCTTACTAAATAATATCATAAGACCAAGCAAAATTTTTTCAGCAAATGCGCTAGAATTAGAAGAAAGACCCAAAACCCTTCTACCATACAAAAAAGAAGAACTAAACAAATCTTCTTGATCAGACGAAGTAAAAAATGAAGTTGTATCTGTGAGATATTCAGCAATGCCAATAAAAATCTCAAAAACAATCAGATACAATAACCATTTTAAAGTGTTATCATCAATGGAATTTGCTATCAAATAGGTTGGAATTAAAAAAATAGCATATGGAAAAGCAGCTAAAAAAGATCCGGAGTATTCATAGTGTATATTACCTGTTCCAAGAGCAAAGAAAAAATTTACAACGCTTAGCAAAGTGATGATCGCAAGTAATTTAAAAACAGCCGTTATTTCTATGCTCCTCTTTTTATATATTGAGTATGCAATAGCAATAAGAAACATTGGCATTACGCCAAAATAAAGGGTAGGAACAAATAATAATAATGCGTATATCATACTAAACTAAAAGCTTGTGAATACATATTTTCCAGTGTATATGATATTCTCTATCTGATAAGAGCAGTATAATAAGGTATGAAAGCAGTGCAATAGCTATTGCTGAATAAGCGGCACCTATGATCCCAAACGATGATACTAACAGATACGAAAGGCCAACGTTAATTAGCCCTAGTGAAAGAGTAACCATTGTTATTAAATATGTTTTTTTGCTAAAAAAAAGATAATTGACGTGTACCTTATAAAAGCCATTTATACTAGATGCTACGACCAACGGAATGATCAAATTCTTGGCAGATACATATTTTACGCCAAAAATTGGTACAAGTGAATAATAACCAACTAAAGATATAATTATAGTGAATAATAGTATTACAGCATAGTAAGCCATAGAAACCTTAACAATTGACAACTCGTTCTCTTCGTTAAAGCAAGAAAGTTTCTTATATAAAAATGGACCGAAAGCAAGATTTGTTGAATCAATAACTAGATTAAGTATCATAGCAAATGTTCCACCTATACCAAAAGATCCGGTAGCTTCAATGCTAATTAACGATGTAATTATTATTCTGCTATATGAATTAGATAGCCAACCTCCAATAACGTGAAGAGCTATTGGGACGCTCATCTTGATTGAATCTACAATGTACTTCCAACAGAAACCAAAACTAAAATAATCCTTTATTAAATAAACACATAATAAAGACATCATGGTATCACCGATCAAAACACCTATTGCCATACTTTGCCATGAAAAATGGAAACAAAAAATTAAAACTATAGCAATTCCATTGTTGAGTAATGCCGAAACTATAGATATTATTCCATATTTTTTTATTTTATCTTGATTCCTCCACAAACAAAGACAGGAATTAATTATTAAACGGGGGAAGGTCGATAATATAATTACAATGAGCCAAACTCTGGGGAATTTTAAAGAACGTGATAGAAAGTTCAAAAATGGAATTATTACAAGACATGTTGAGACAAAATATATGAATGTATAAAAGATAACATTCGTAAGGTATTTTTTAAATTCATCTCTTGGCAGCTTATAATAATTTATTGAAGTAGAGGTCTCTCCATTCAAAGTAAATATTGGCAAAGCAATTAAGTAAATTGTTTGGTAAAGAGTTAAGTATCCAATTTCTTCTCTTGAGAAAAAATGTGCAAGCAATATTAAAAGCAGAAATGGAATACATTTTTGTACTGCAGAAAAAAAAGTATACAACACCGCGTTTTTGGTAAACGTCGATTTTTTCGCATCTTTTAATATTTGGGTGATACGTAAATGCATAACTGCGATAACCGATTTCTGTCGAAAATAATTCTGAATAAACTAATAAAATCAAAAGATGACTTCAAAATAGAAATTGCAAAATTTACTTTGATAGATTATTTATTTTTTTTGGCACCATGCAGAATTTTGTGTTAAGTACTATCACTTTTAAGACCGATATAAGTCTTTCTTAAGTTACTGTTGTTCTTTCATGCAATCGCTGCAGAATAGACATGGAATGGCGTCCTGTGAGCTATCCCCTGGTGTGGCCGCATGTAATTGTACTTGTCCATGAATCTCATTATTCCACGATAAAGATCATGTCCGTTCTCTTCAGGAGACAGATAAATGTAGTTCCTTTTTATAGTTCTCCAAAATCTCTCTATCCAGATGTTGTCCAGACACCGTCTGCAACCATCCATGCTCATCGTTATCCCTGACGCCCTGCAGGCTTCCGCCCAGTCTCTACAAGTGAATTGACTTCCCTGATCTGAGTTGATGATCTCCGGACTGCCGTATTTTTCGACTGCTGATTGCAGGACCTCGATGCAGTTCGATGAGTCCAACGAATTGTGAAGCCCCCATCCAACGATGTATCTGCTATATACATCGATGATTGCTGTCAAATACATGAACCCCTTCCTCATCGGAACATATGTCAGGTCGATGCTCCATACCTGATTCGCATGATCTATGTTCATGTTCCTTAAAAGATACGGTTTTACGTACGAGGACTGTCCCAACCTGCTAAAACTTTTTTGCGGATATATGGCACTCAAACCTAAAAATCGCATCAAGCGGCGGACATGTCTGCGACCAATTTTGTGCCCTTGAAATCTGAGCCAGTCTGTCAAACCTATCACTCCTTCTCCAGGATGCTCCATATGTTCCATGTCCATTTCTTTCATGATCTGCAAATCCTCCTCACTGTTTCCTTTTGCCTTATAGTACAATTTTCCCTTGCTTACTCCAAGTATCTTACACTGATCGTTGATACTCAGAGAATTTTCAGGGGATATCAGTCGTTTGCGGGCATCGGTATCCCCAACTTCTCTGATGCTCGCTTCGCAAAATCCAACTTCATCTCCAACTTTCCAATCTTTTCATATAGAGCCTTCTCCGTCTTACTTCTCTCTTCATCTGACGCCTCTTTGCTTTCGAAAACCATCTTGGATTTCTCTATGAATTCTTTCTTCCACTTCGAAATTACCACAGGTGATACTTCATATTTCTTCGCCAATTCCGCCAGGGTCTCTCGTTCCCTTAATGCTTCCACTGATACGCGCGCCTTAAATTCGGCACTGAATTTTCTTCTTGTCTGTTTCATGTTTGTGTAAAGTTATTCCTTTTTATTGCAACTTATACACTGGTCTCTTTTCCGATAGTATTATAGTGTAAATGAAAAAAAGCGTTCTTCATCATGATAAAATTCTGTTCTCAAATATAGCTATAAACTGATTGAAGATAATGCCCTAGTTCCTGTAGGGGTGTATCCATTTTCGCTCCACTTCACTAATTGCCAGATAGACAGACTTTTTTACGGCGTCATCATTGGGATATGAAAGCTTGTTCTTTGTATATTTTCTTATTTTGCCGTTAAGATTCTTTATAATATTTGTGATATAGATGATCCTAATATGGTGAACAACATATGTTTGTATGGCTGTCTATGGAAATACGCTACTGATGGTCTCCGTAAATCCGTTCAGATTGTCCGTCATGTTATAAGGATATCTTCCACACCACGCGCCTTCAAATATCTGTCAGGACAGACATCCAGAATGAAGAGCTCTCAGACATGCCAAGCCATAAATCAAGAACCTGCTTATGTACCGTCTTATGTACCGTCTTATCCAATCCACACATAAGTATACTGTCTTGTTGAGTACCTTCCCGCCGTCTCTGACCTTGAAAACGATGCCATCTATCCACACTATCAGATACTGACGCTCCAACGGCCTATTCTGCTATTCCTGAGCCATTTGCATTACCCCTGTTGGTTATGACGGATATAACCGAACTTGATAGTGTTATATTATATATATCCCATTGCGGGGATTGCCGCTGTTGTTCCCCTCTACGCTATGCTTCTCGTAACCAAGATGCTCGTCCATCTCTGCCTGAAGCAGCTGCTCATAAAGGCGTGAATGCAAATCATTTAAAAACCGGTCAACATCCTCCTGACCATTGAGTGTTTTTTAAAAATCTTTTGTCAGAAGTCCTTCCGGGATTGTTTCTTCCTTCCTTTGCTTTTTCATTAATTGTGTCTTTTCCATTGTTTAATGCTTTAAAAATAATTTTTATTTTTTTATCGCATTCCCATTTACACAATTATCTGCATGGTGTCTATTTTTTAGCCATATTAAGTTCAATAAACAATAGAAATTTGGATCTTAGCATGCAATTCTTTTGAAAAACACGAATAATATTATTTCTAAGTTTTTGAACTCCCTATGCTTCTATTTTCTCCGGCTTTTTTGTTAATACTACTTCAAAAAAACTCCTTTAAACGACACATCAACTCCACACCACCAATAATCGAGTGAAGCAGATAATTAACGTGTACAGTAACAAAGCCATTAATGGCATTAATCTAGTTTAAACAGAATACATCTATTTTTTCATCTGATAGATATTTAAAAATATTTGTTAAGGATGGCGTTTAGTGCCTTGTTTACCAGTATATTGTGGTTAGAAGCATAACAATCCTCATTTCTTGTAGCAGACTTATTAGTCGACAAAGAATTATATATTCTTATATAGTCACCAGGTGTGTCAGCATAGAAAGCACCAAAATTTTCGTTTAGAACATCTCCATAATAATCATCTGAAATGCCATTAATATTCATAAAAAGATTACATTTATTGAAAAAATTTGCTTCCAAGCATGTAGTTGAATTTAAAGTAGAATGCAAATCACAATATTTAATGAAAGTATATATATTTCCATTTTGGATGCAAATGTTTTCGCTATTAATCCAGGCTTTATAATCTTTATTCCTTCTTGGTACATATATGAATAGCACTTTGCTCAAACTTGCAGCAACCTCATTTATGAAATCAAATAAAGCCTTCTCATTATCCTCTTGACCAGAAATAAGTATGATTGAAATAAATGTCCCTCTGTATTTCTCAAATGGATCTACTAGTTCCAAACTCAGATACCTTTCCAATATTGACGAGCCAACAACATATATGTCCGAAGCTCTGACGTATTTATCATTGTCAAACATGAAACAATTTTTCACAATATCACCATAAACCAAAATTGCATCTACATTATAAACGTCATTCTTTAATGTAGAATTATATGCATAATGAGACGAATTAATCACTCCATGTTGTAGCTCAATTACTTTAACACCATTCTTTTTCAGAGCTAATACGAAACCTAATTGAGTATATGGACACTCAATTGTGGCAAGACGTGGCCGATTGAGTTTCAGTATACAATTTAGTGCAAAATACTGAGACAAAAAAACACGAACGATCGACAGATAATTTAAGCTAGTCTTCGTTTTTTTCAAAATATCTATAATCAAACTTTCATTAACAATTTTGGGCCTAACAAGTCTTAAATATACATCTATGAATAACATCACAAAATAAAACACAGATATTCCAATCACATGTTCCCCTCGAGTATATTTTTTCCGTTTATGAAAACTCGGAAACACAGATTCTATCACTAAGCTATTAGGAAATTGCTCAATTATTGAGCCTGATACCCGATGATATGCGTGGTTCCCTATCATCCTCCTTGAATCAGCAGAATTAAATACCCACATATCACGCTTTAAAAATAATTTAAATGGGTTGTAGTATAAAAAACTCCTTGCTATCTTTATTATTTTTGAGATAGACAAATCCTGATGCTGAACAAAACCAATGCTCTTGCCATACATAGAATCGTATAAATATATCCGCAATACCCACCAGAGTGGAATATTATGGTACTTAATACTCTTGACGTCAATTGTTGACTCAATTTTTCTTAAAACCAAATTTTCCTCATTCATATTTTAAGTCCATCTACAGCGCAATAACAAGACTTCAATGATAGGTAACGATGTATGGAAAAACCATTTTTATTCATTCCTTCAGCATCAATATACCTTCCAACGTATATTTGATCACCATTATGATCACAGTCAGAACACCATATATAATCGCCTTTCCATAAGGCAGAATGTCGAACGAAATAGTATGCAAAAAAAGTGTAAGCACAAAGGATAGCTGTAGGAAACATAATATTATCCTTTTTCAATTCTCCGAAAGGGATTCCTCTAGAGGAATTAATAACATTCTTCCTAATCAGATACCATCTGTCCTCCAAACTTTTAGTGATAAATGTTTCATTAATGTACCAGTCTTGATTATAAAAGCACGGTTCAAAACTTAATGGGTCAATGCCAAATTTATCTCTTAAATGCCTAATATTCAAAATATTACCATTAATAGATGATTTGCCATAAATCAAAATATAATCTTTTGAATACATCATAAGTTTATTAAGAGGGATATTTATATCAGGCAGATTTATTAAGGAACACTGACTACCCATGACCCCCAAGAAAATGTGTAATTCTTTTGACCCTATAAAATTTTTACCAAATATGCTCTTTGCTATAGTCTGTGTAACTCTTTCCATTGTTGATAAGAAATTGCTTCTTCAAAACTAGCAACATCACCAGATACCTGATATTGCTCAATTTTGCTAAATTCTATCTCAAGTAAATCTATCCTTTTTCCCCAAGCGTTATTCTCAAACCAAGGTAATTGATGTGATGGAGAATTATAAATTTGAATTTTTAAACCGTAACTCAACATAGATTTAATGAAAGTAAGATATGCTCTATATTGGTGATAATTAGACGCAACAAGAATAATTTTCTTCCAACCATTATTTGCACTCATTTTCATAATTTCATCTGCTTGCTGCCTTGTCTGTTTTGACTGGTCCTCGTAAACTAAGACACTTGCCGGTATACCCAATTTAACTAAAATAGGCTTGGCTTCTTGAAATGGGAAACTACCGTATTTGTAATCGACAGCAGAACCGCTAAAAACAACAAGTGGTGCATAACCCATACTATATAAATAAGCTGCATGATTACACCTATTCAATCCATCGCCTTCAAGTAAAACTATTGCATCTGACGGAGATATAATATCTCCGTCAACAATAGCCATGTATTTTTCTCGATCACGTATCATCATTAGAAGTTTTCCCAAAATAACGGAGTACCCTTAACTATATTTTCTTTGCAAATCTTACCAATAATAATTGACTTAAATTTGGGTGGTATTCCTAATGCTGGTCTCAACACATCTATATCTTCAGAAGTCATAATATGTCCCTTTTCAATATCTTTTGCCGCATACAGACAACGTCTTTGAACATACACCGTTTCTCCTTCCTCTGCTACAACTTCTTTGCACGTACTACCCATAGCTCTCTCAACCTCTCGCACAGAATCAACCATAAATTTAAATTCTGCAGGTTCCATTGAATGAGGATGATCGGGACCCTTATCTTTTCTATTTAAGGTGAAATGTTTTTCAATTACACGCCCACCTAATACAACCGATGCTAATGCAACAACAGAGCCATGAGAATGATCAGAATAACCAGTTAGAACATCAAATGCCGATTGGTAAGTTTTAAGCACATTAACATTAGCACTATCAATCTTTGAAGGATAATTAGTAATACATTGCATCAACACAAGGTCCTTATTTCCAGCATTTTTTATTGTCCTTACTGCCTCATCAATTTCAGACATTGTTGCATCACCTGTCGCAAGCATAACAGGAATACCTTTTTTAGCAATGTAATCCAACATTTCCAGCCAAGTAATTTCACCAGAACCAATCTTTATAAAAGGAACTTTTAATTCTGCGCATAAATCTACTGCTTCTTTAAAGTAAGGAGCGGTAGAAAAATCGATACCTACCTTTTTACAATAATCAGAAATCTCTTTATGCCAGGCCATTGGAAATTCTACATCTTTAAAAACCTCACTGACCGTGCGCCCCCAAGAACCATGGACACCCTTAAGAGTCATTTTTGAAAATCCTCCCTCTGATACAATTTTAGGGGTTAAAAACGTTTGAAATTTAGCACAGTCGGCACCAGATTCCTTAGCGGCATCTATCAGTTTTTTTGCTTTTTCTATGCTCCCATCAAAATTGCCGCCAATCTCGGCAATTATATAAGTCGGATGACCTTCTCCTATCATCCTATTTCCAATTTTAATTTCCTTATTAAAAAAACCCATGATTTATAAATTATTAAGATAAACGTTTAAATCCACTTTGACACACCGGTCCTTCAAGATATTTTTCTGGATTATCTTTAATTTTGGCAAAGTATGCAAAGACCTCATCACAAGCCTTAAGATAAGCTTTAATGTGCTTTTCTTTATGAGCGAAACTTGCATAATATGCGTTGGTTGCCAAAAATCCTTTTTTCAACATCTCTTGGGAAAATAAAGTTTTATAAACCAATGGTTTTTCCTTAAAGTCAAAATGGCTCATAGGATAAATACTTCCGACATGTGCATCAAGATTGTATTTATTAAGCGAAACTTTCCACCCTGCCTGAACCTCTTTGCCACATGCAACCATTTGATCTTGAACCTTATACTTGAGCATTTTTTTAATAGTCGCTAATGCAGCAGCAGGCCCTATTCCTTCCGTCCAATACGTACTGCTTATGAACGTGTCCTGCGCGGCATCCATAAATTTTTTCTTACCAATAACAGCAGCCATAGCGTATCCATTGCTCATTCCTTTTGCAAAAACAGCCATGTCTGGATGTAGCCCAAGGACAAGATGGGCGCCTCCAGTGTTAAGCCTAAATCCACTTGAAACCTCATCAACGATCAATGGAATATTTAAGCGCTTAGTCTCTTCTTCTAATGTAGCAAAAAACTCAGGATCAGCCTCAAAATTTCTAATTGCCTCCAATACAACTCCTCCTATCTTTCCCTCATACTTTTTGATCAATCCCAAAAACTCTTCCTTATTGTTATAGAAAAATGGATAAGATGTCCCTTTCATGTCTCTTGGAACCCCTACGGGACTTAACCCAGGTAATAATTGACCATCAAGGGCATTATCATCGGCTAAATTGGCTGACAAATACCAATCATGCCATCCATGGTAACCGCTGAACAGAATAATATCCTTTCTTGTGGCAGCACGCGCTATTCTTACCGCAACAGACATTCCGTCACCGCCTCCTCTTGCATAACGAACCATTTCAGCCCAAGGGTGAAGTTCAATAAGTTTTTCTGCCAACTCGACCTCTTCTGGACAATTGAGTGTTGTCATATTGCCCATTTTAACTCTCTCAATAACAGCCGCATCCACATCTGGATCGGCATACCCTAAAGTACAGGCCCCAATTCCCATGAAGCTCATATCAATATACTTTTTGCCGTCCAAGTCCCAGACCTCGCAGCCTTTAGCCTTAGAATAATATGCAGGCCACAAATCTGGCAATAACTGTTCAGGCCTTTTTGAAAGTAATTGTGTTCCACCGGGAATCAATCGCTTTGCTTTTTTGTACAAATTTTGTCCTTTCCCCATAATATTAATCGTTTAATAATGATTTTGCATATCCCTCGTCCCGCTTATGATTACTATTAATATCCTTGATAGATTTATTATTATCAAGATAGTCTACATATTCCCTCCAAGAAGCATTCACACCAAGTGCTAGAATAAGAGCCTTGATAACCTCAAAATCCTCAGGTGTATCTACCGTAATTCTATACTTCGAGTAATCCTCGTTATTAACTACATTGCAAGACGTAAAAAGAGCACCTCCATTAAATGATGAATTCCTTTTTATGTATGGAGTCACATGCTCTCTATCACTTTTTAGACTAGCTTCCTTGAAAGTTTTTTCCAAAGCTGCAAATGTAAACACCTCTGTATCTATACCATCGGGATAGGTGGGTTTCAAAGTATTTGAAGCATATTCACATTTTTTATCAATGCACTCCTCTATAACTCTATCTATAACAACGGGATCTATTAAAGGACAATCAGATGTAACTCTAACAACATAATCTGGCCTTAAGTCTTTTACAGCAAAATAAAATCTTCCCAAAACATCATCGATTGACCCTCTATAAGATTTTACATTGTTATTGTTCGCTATTTCTACTATTTTTTCAGCACCACTTTCATTAGTAGTAGCCACTACTAGTTCAGAAATTTTTTTTGACTTAAGAATTCGTTTCAAGTGTATATCAAGCAGTGTTGCATTATCCACTTTCCTCAAAACTTTGGCTGGCAATCTCATAGAGCCATACCTAGCCTGCGTAACAGCAACGACTTTCATTTAACTATAAAATTAGGATCTACGTACTTCTTAATATTCTCTCGCATAGATTCAACCGTTTCCCACTTTGTATTATTGTCTGAACTATAATGGAACCCCTCAGGAACCAAATTGCCGTTATAGTGTGACATATACTCTTCTCTAGTGTGGTTAAATGAAACAGATGGCATAATCACATAATAATCCCCCAGATCAATTGTATTCATTGCATCTGTAACTGTTATCATTTCCTCATGAAGTTTCTCTCCAGGTCTAATACCTATCTCCTTGATTGGAATATTTGGCGCAATAGCTTTTGCAACATCGACAATTTTGTAAGAAGGAATCTTTGGTATAAATAACTCTCCACCAAGGTGATGTCCAATCGCATACATTACAAGAGCAACACCTGCCTCAAGGGAAATATTGAATCTTGTCATTCGCAAGTCAGTTACAGGCATTTCTTTAGCGCCCTGATCTCTTTTTTGAATAAAAAATGGAATAACAGAACCCCTGGAACCCATTACATTGCCATATCTTACAACTGAGAACCGAATATCATGTGAACCTTTGATATTATTAGCAGCTATCATTAATTTATCAGATGTCAACTTTGTTGCACCATACAAATTAATTGGAGCACAAGCTTTATCAGTGGAAAGAGCTACTACATGATGAACATTATTTGCCAACGCAGCCTTAATAACATTTTGTGCCCCATTTACATTTGTCTTGATGCACTCTTCTGGATTATATTCTGCTGTATCCACTTGTTTGATAGCCGCCGCATGTATTATAACATCAACGCCCGTGCAAGCCATTGTAAGACGCTCCAAATCACGAACATCGCCAATAAAATATCTCATCTGAGGGTATTTGCTCTCAGTATACTTTTGTTTTAATTGGTATTGCTTCAACTCATCCCTAGAATAAATAATAATCTTTTTAACATTTGGATAATCTCTAAGAATTGTTTCTACAAACTTTTTACCAAAGGACCCTGTGCCCCCCGTAATGAGGACGGATTTACCATTAAGCATTGCAACAATTTTTTATATTAATTAGTTTTCTTTTCATTTCCTTTTCCACAGCACATCAATACTTCCTCTGACCCTTACCTTTCATAACATTCTTAGTATCAAAGATCACACTAGTATTCCTCTGTACAAACCCATAGGAATATTCTTTGTTTTATAAATTAAATTACCCGGGTCAACGCGTTCCGGCAAGAATCCCAGGTAAAAATCTTTTCCGCATTTAAGACCGGTCTTTTCAAAAATGAGTTTTTAAGTTTGATTCTCTGCATCTTTATTATCCCGCATCTCTTTCTTAATATATCTTGCCACAAGCAGGTATAAAATTATTAGAATACCACCAAAAAGCCCTCCTGTAACCGTTCCTTTTATTTTACCAAGTTTCTGTTTTTTCAGCGGTAATTGAGGGGTATCTATTATCTGCACAAGTGGCGTTTCCCTTGCCATATCAAGTTTTAACGTTTCCAAATTTTTAAGTACCTCTGCATATACCGTTCCGTATAATTGAGCATCCGTCTGCTGTTTTATCTTTGGAACCGCAACGTACTGCATTGCCATATTCATGTTCACCTGTGATACCGCCGCCCCTTTATACAATGCAGCATCGTATAGCCGTTTTACGGAATCGGCAGTATGCTGCATCATTGAGATATTAGCCCTGCTCTGCGCCGTCTTGGTCTCTCTGTAAAAACGGTATGTCTGGTCCATCAGATTTTCAACAAACAATTTTGCAAAGAGTTCATCCCTGCCAGTAAAATTCACATTCACAACGCCGCTGGTCTTGTTTATCTTGGCCACAGAAAGAGCCCCGGATTTACTCATGTTATTGTATATAACATTAATCACGCTATCTTGCACTCTCGACAGTGACCGCGCCTGTTGTCCTATAGGAAAAGAGAGGTTTCTCAACTCTTTTTTCTTTGAACGTTCCCAGCCTTTGCGCATTTTTGTACAGGTTGCATAAACTTCAACAAGATTTTCCTTTTTCCCCTTATAGGTCACCGGAGTCAGCAGGGTTTGTTCAACCGCCCGCTGAGACTTTATAATTTCAATAAGATTGTCTCCGCTAAAAGCGTTCGCACTTCCCCCGCCTATATCATATCCAAAGGAAGAAGCCAAACTCGCCAGACCGGATGCTCCGGTTCCTTTCTCCATAAGGGCAAAAGAGAGATGCGCGGTATATTTTGGCTTTGAGGTTAAGGAAACTGTCAAACCTATTGCCGCTCCGCCAAGTCCGAATATGACTATCAAAACCCACCTGGCCAACAGATAATTCCACCACTCTTTGGCTATGCGGACCATGTCCTTTAAAGACATTTCGGTACCCTCCGGTCTTTCAAAGTTTTCTTTTTCCAAATCTTTATTCTCCATAGCCGTTTACTTAAGTATGGACACTATTAAAGCTGCCGCCGTTATAAGAGCCGATATCATGGAAACCGTCTCCGCCGTGGTCATTTTTTCCTTTATTTCTATAGGTTTTCCCGGCACTATTATCTTTGAACCCGGCGTAACACTCGGATAATTTCTTATCCAGAACACCCTTTTTACACTTTTGACCGTTCCGTTTGCATATAATACAAACGCATGGTTCTTATTGGCCCTGTCTGAAAATCCTCCGGCCCTGTTGACATAACCTTTCAACGTCATGCCGCCCCTGTATCTCACGTACGTAGGGAACAATACAGAACCCATAACTCTGATGGTCTGGAGCTTTTGCGGAACGTATATTTCATCCCCGTCCTCTAAATACAAATCATTGTCGCTCCCCGGATTGGCAATTATTTTTCCCAAATCTATACCCACCAAACTCTCGTTATCAGACAAACTCTTTATGACTTCAGAACCGGATAGTTCCTGCCTTACGGAATCGGCTTTTGAATAACTCTTTACAGACATGCCCTGTGCTCCAAGAGCTGTAGCATTCAATTTTGCGGTAGTTTGGGAAATAAGTTCTTTTTTTATATTCTCGGTTGCAATATCATTCAATTTGCGCTCTATACCGGTGGCGCTCTCTTTACGTATCAAGTATGCCCCATCTGGGTATGCATATTCCGTAAAACCTCCCGCCCTGCGTACAAGACTTGATATTCTTTCAGTTTTTTCGGTTATATTATAATTTCCCGGGGTTACAATCTCTCCTTCAATCCTTGCAACGCGTATAGGTTCGTAACCTGATATATTCCTCACTATCACCTGATCTCCGCTTTCCAGAGTCATATCATTGCCATTGTTCTTTATGTCCAGGTTTTTATCCATGGCTATTTTAAATACCATGCTTTTTTCCGGAGACGTCAATAATTTTATAGGATCTTTTATTATCCTCACAAGTTCTATGGAATCAGTAGAGGCCTGCTCGGTAAACCCATGCGCCATTGAGATAAGGTCTTTAACCGTCATCTTATCAATTAGTTTGTAGCTTCCGGGAGTAAGCACAGCACCCCATACCCCCACACTTTTATTCTCCGTGAAATCACTTAAGTACTCCACCTTCACATAATCGTCTTTTTTTAAGGATATGTCACTATCTTTCCCGCAGACAATTCCGCCTATATTGAACCCTATTATCTCCGGAACGTCATTAGCTCTCTGCCTGGTTATGTATGCAATTCCAAGGTAAGCGTCATCCCGCAATCCGTCCGCTTTTTTTATAAGCTCTCTCACTGTTGAACAGGAATCCGTGGAGTATACGCCGGGTCTGTACACGGCACCTGCAAGAGTAACCCTATTGTTGTATTTGTCATAAATACCGGAAACACTAACTTCATCCCCGGATTCCAATTTAAAAGAGTTCATAATCTCTCCGGTTACTTCCGCTACGGTTTTTTCTTTGCCTTTTAGTCTTATGACGGTTATCGCAGATGTGTTGGCGATATCGGTAAAACCTCCCGCATAATTTATCAGGTCAGACATTGTCTCACCGGAAAGGGTTTCAAAAATTCCCTGCCGCTTAACGGCTCCGGATATTTTTACTCTGGTCCTATACGGTTCTACTTTTATTATGTCCTCGTCACACAATTGGACATTGTTCTTAAGCGACCCTTTCATCAGATAATCGTATACGTCTATCTCCGCTATAACCTTGCCCCTTCTTATCACTTTGATGTCTCTCATGGAACCGTTCTCGCCCGGTCCTCCACAAGCATAGAGAGCATTAAATGCGGTGGCAAGAGAAGGCAGAGTGTAAGTTCCGGGCTTGTAAGCCTCACCGATTACGGTAACGCGTATACTCCTTATGCTGCCAAGAGATACGTTAACTCTTGTTCCTCCTCCTATGCCAGTGTAAACAGCGGACAATCTGTTCCGTATTATCTTTGAGGCTTCGGAAATCGTTATGCCTCCAACTTTGATGGGACCTATATTGGGTATCCTTATGAAACCCTCCGTATTCACCTTAAGTCTGTAATTGGCCTCATATAAACCGCTTATATCTACAATTATTTCATCGTAAGTGCCAAGTACATAATACGGCGGCGTTGGTATATTAAGGTTTGGTTCAAAGGTAAGATTCTGCTTTCCAAACAGATAACTTCCAAAAACTCCATTAACGGATGATGTGCCCCCTGCAACCTGTGACGCGGGACCTGTCATTGTCTGAGAAACCGTGCGTTCTTTAACTGCAGCCGCGTCCGCGGCCGTTGCATTTCCGGTTGCCACATATTGTTTGTACGCCTCTACCTGATCCGGGGATAATTTGCTCAAATCCACGTTGTTTTGTGCGGCCACATTAGCTGCGGCGAAGAGCAGCGGCGCCAGAAAAATGAATATTCTTTTAATTTTCATCCTTTAAATTTTATCCGTTTGTATGCCTGTTTACTTGCCAGTTTGTTTGCCTATCTGTTTGCTCGTTTTGCTTGCTTTGCTTGCTTCGCTTGCTTTACAAAACTTCAATATTTCCCCTCTCCTTCAACCCTTTGGTAACGTTTTTGGTATCGAATATTGCCTTGGCGTTTTTCTGAACAAAAGCATAATCGATTTTGGTATGAGCTGTCGTGATGACTACCAAATCTGCATTTTTTATAAGTTCCTCTGTCAAAGCTTTCTCGCCAATTTTTTCATTTCCCTTATGTCTGTACTGTGGAACGTAAGGATCGTAATAAGTCACCACTGAGCCGACCTTCTCAAATTCCTCTATCACTCTGATGGCCGGACTCTCTCTGTAATCATCAATATCCTGCTTGTATGCAACGCCAAGCACAAGGATTCTTGCACCGTTAAGGGCTTTTTTGAATCTGTTCAAGATCTGGCCGGCACGCTCTACGCAATATTCCGGCATCCTGTCATTTATCATCATGGAAGACTCTATCATAGAGGTATGAAAACCGTACTCGCGCGCCTTCCAACTCAAATAGTATGGATCCAGCGGAATGCAGTGGCCGCCAAGTCCGGGACCTGGGTAGAACGGTGTAAAACCAAAAGGTTTTGTCTTTGCCGCCTCTATCACTTCCCAAAGGTTAATGTTCATTTTGTGGCAAAGCATTGCCATCTCATTTATCAAACCTATGTTGATGTTCCTGTAGGTGTTCTCCAGAATTTTATCCATCTCTGCAATGGCCGGACTGCTCACCCTATAAACCTTCCCCTCCAGAACAGCCTCATACATAGCGGCTATCACATCCTGAGCATCTTTACCTATGGCACCCACAACCTTTGGAGTATTCTT
>Ga0183095_10619_pt1 | contig 22530 bp, 16 predicted proteins | sample BioMet4_FD_130346 | JGI IMG/M metagenome (GOLD analysis project Ga0183095, IMG submission 130346) | Microbial communities from bioreactor (seeded with sewage sludge) at LBNL, California, USA - Biofuel metagenome 4 (v2) (version 3) | ecosystem: Engineered > Bioreactor > Anaerobic > Unclassified ...
ATCATCAACAATGCTGTCTGCTTCCTGGAAATACGGAAGGAATACGGTACGTTCTCCCGCTATCTGTGGTCCTATACGGATAATAAAACCATCTTATACAATCACCATGCCCAGGGCTGGATTCCAGTCAGCAATGGATTGTCTGACCGCATCAGCCAGGATTTGAAAAAGCGCGACTTCAAGTATCTCGGCAGCATCACTGTCTATTCCCATCTGCAGGCCTGCGGCATGATCAATGACCACGGCATAGACTGCAGCCGCTATGCAGAGATCAACAGCCGCTATCCGACTGTTATCCGGAACAGAGATCATGAAGAAAATGTTCAGAAGTTCCGATAATTGAATGATTGCTTTATGTAACCTGCCATTGCATCCTCTGCGGCCGGAGCGTTGGATGACTGTTTTTTATGCCCTCTAATATGTTGAATTCTCCGAAAAACATCTATGAATTCAAAGCTTCTTTTTCATGTATATGACATCGCTCATCGGATTGTCATAATATGGCTCGCATTCCACAAAACCCATCTTCTTGTAGATGTGGATTGCCGCCTGCAGAGGCTGGATGGTATCCAGAACCATTTCCTGGTAACCGGCATCCCGGGCATGTTCCACAATTGCTTCTACCAGCTGTTCCCCCAGCTGCATGCCGCGGCAGTCCGGTGACACATACAGCCGCTTCATCTCGCAGCGTTCCTTCGTATGCCGGTAGTAGGCGACTATTCCCATGACCCGGTCCGCATCATCCACGGCAACCAGCAGTTCCCCTTCCGGCGCGGTGTATTTTTTCGCCGGATCCTTCAGCTCTTCCTCAATATTCTGAAAAGACAGGTCCCGGTTCAGCCGTTTCGTATATTCAATGATCCTGTCTTTCACCTGATCAATATAGTCTTTCCCGTCTACGATTTTCATGACAGCGCCTTCTGAATATAGTCCATCGCTTCGCACAGTTTCCGGCAGGATTCATCATCAATATTTCTGATCTTCTCCCTGACCTGTTCACTTGCTCTCCGGCTGTATTCTTCCGCAATTTGATTTCCTTTCTCCGTCAGCGCCAGAGACTTCTCCCTCTTGTCCTGTTTGCCGGCATATCTTTCCAGAAGGCCTTCTTTTTCAAAACCCTTCAGGATCCGGCTCATGAAGCTCTTGTCGATATGCAGTCTGTTGCACAGCTCCTGCGCGGTGATGCCTTCGGCGGCATACAGTTCATAGAGAATCCGCGATTCCGTCCAGGTACGGTCCGTACCCAGGTATTCTTTGTTCATCACATCCAGCCAGACCGTGTAGTATCGGTTGAATTCCCGAATGTTCTGTATCATTTTTGTCCGGTTCACTGCAGCCTCCTGACAAGTTGACTTTGTCAACTTGTATTCTATTCATATAGTTGATATTTGTCAACTTTTATTATTGCTCAGCAGCCCAGATTATAATCAGTCACGTTATGGATATCTGTTCAAGACGAAAAAAGATGTCCGTATCAGACAGACATCCTTTCCGTTATTTAAACAGCAGTGCTTTTGTTTTAAATAATTCTCTTTGCATAGCGGAGCGTGTGATGACGGACACCCGGAATCATCGGCCGTCCGTATCGATGCCTGCCGCATTATTCCTCGCTTTTCTGGATTTCCTTGGAAAGTTCCTTCTGCTCGGACACGAACGCCTCCGCAATGCGCTTTTCCCTGGCCGTGCTTCCAGAAGAGCTGGTGGACGGTGAGTTGACGACAATCTGCGGATACGGAATGCTGATATGGTTGCGGTCAAACAGCAGGAGAATCGCGCGGTTGAGATCCCTGGTAACCTGAATGCGGTCGCTTTCGTTGCACTGGGCCAGAATCCGCAGATTCACACTGGAATCACCCAGCGAAGTGACGCCCTTATAGTAAGGACCCGCAATGATGGCAGGAATCTTCTTCTTGATCTTCGGCAGCTCCTGCTTCAGCACTGCCTCGACATGCTCCAGTGACTCGCTGTACTCGATGCCGACATCCACCGATGCATACGAATACTGCTTCGTCATGTTGATCACGCTGGAGATTGCCGCATTGTTGAAGATGCGGATGTCATTGCCGGCGCTGCGGACCTTGGTCGTGCGGATGCCGATCTCTACAACCTCTCCGCGCCAGCCGTCAATTGTGACAATATCGCCGACCCGGAAGGAACCTTCGAACACGATGGACATTCCGGCCAGAATATCGCTGATGAGGCTCTGCGCGCCCAGGCCGACCACCAGAGACAGGATGCCGGCGGAAGCCAGAAGCGTGCCAGTATTCAGGCCGACTGCGCTCAGGCAGTAGAAGATGCCGCCGATCACAGATGCATACTTCAGGAAACTGTCCGTCAGGTGCCCGACCGTTTCACTGCGGCTGCCGAACTGGCTCAGCAGATACAGCAGCATCTTGCGGACCAGCCACGTTGTGACAAGGATGATGGTCATCGCAATCAGGCAGTACGTCAGCGAGAAGAGATTCAGCCCCTTCTCCCATTGACGGCCCATGATGTAGGCGAGAATGGAGTTTGCCAGCAGACGGCTGCGGAAAAATTCCATTCCGATGGCCAGCGCCATGCTAGCGGCCAGCAGGAAGCCGCCGATGACCGCTCCCAGCTTCTGCTCCGGGGTGCGGTCTTTCCAGGGAATATGGTCATCATACCGGGTGGAGACCGTCTGCACGGTCCGCCTGGAACCGTTCGTTCTGAGGCGCTCAAAGAACGTCTGCTCGCGGAGCGGAGCCTGCTGCTTGCCGGCCTCTTCCTGCTCATTCTCAAGGTGCTCCTCCTGCGGATTTCTTGAGCATACAAGCATCGCCATGATTGCCAGCATCAGAATGCCGCTGACCAGCGTCACCTCTGCAGTGACCGCAAGGCGGTTGCGGTAGATGACGCTCAGAGGCACTGCCGTGTAGATATAATCGCTGTTCTGATACAGGATTCCATTCACGAAATATGGTATGCCGCCAAGCGTCTGGAAACCGGAGTATCCATCCGCCAGCGCCGCTGCATTCAGGCCGATCTGGGAAGCCGGACGGCCGACCTGACCGGAATCCGGATAGGCGGAAAGCATTCCGGTTTCCTGCTTCACGGAGAACAGGAATCCGTTCTGCCCGATATTGATGGCTTCAAGCCTCCGGTTCAGGGAGGCTTTATCAAGGCGGCTCAGCAGGCGGCTTGGATCAACGCCGATCTGGACCATGCCGTCCGCATCCAGGCGCTGGACGCCGATATACTGCACATCATTGCCGAGATCATCCTTGCCGGCATCCTGAATATAGGAAGCCTGGTAGCCGTTTACAACCGGCCAGAACTGGTAGGACTGTTCCCCTTCATTGCGGCTCAGGGAAAATGTGCGGTAGTCTGCACTCATGGCTGTGGTCGTTCCGGCCGCATCAAAGACATAGATTGATCTCAGATGCAGCAGATCCGCCAGATGCTTCAGAGAATCATGGCTGACCAGGGCAGGATCAAGTTTCAGCAGGAAGGCGATGCGCTGGCCCAGCAGCGTATAGTCCTGATCAAACTCTGCGGTGATCTCCTGCGTCTCGCTGCTGTCGTCCTCGAGAATCGCCTGCACTGCATCCAGGCGCGAAGATGCCAGCGATGCCTGCCGGGACAGCGTGCCGAGAGTCTCGCCGTAGAAAGCCAGAAGCGCTTCCATCGCAATGCCGATGAGAATGACCTTCCGGATCTTTCCGCGGACTTCGGTATCCACATACAGATGGCCGAACCACCGCACAAATGCATCCGGCTTCTCCGGATGGCTGGCAAGATCTTTGCGGATAAAGCCGGAGTAGACAATGATCAGCGCGATCACAATTGTGAAAAACAACAGTTCAAGGTCTGTTGAAGTCCGGTTGCGGGTCGTCAGATCCTGATAAGGAACCTCTGCTGTCAGCAGCAGATTCTGGTCCTTGACCTGCCGACAGGACGCATATACTTTCTCTCCATTCAGCATGGTAACGCCGCTGAATCCATCCTTCAGCACTGCAGTATCATAGCCGGCAGCCACAGCATCCATGCCGACAAGGCTCTCTTCCGCATGATAGAGAATTGAGCCGTCCAGCGTGCTGACGGCGAAGATCGTACCGGTATTGCCGGCATTGAGACCGCTGAGCGCATTGCTCAGCGAATAGAACCGGTCCAGCTGATCCTGTTCTGCCGTGAAGTCACGGCTGTAGAGCAGCGTACGGCCGTCATTGAGCGCTGTCGCATAGTATCTCTCACCGTCAATGGTAACCGGCTGTCGGTCACCGGCAAGCGTCTTCATCTCTGCAGAATGATCCTGCATGAAGGTGCCGCTGGAAGCCTGCACTGTTCCATCCGCATTCAGCAGGCTGTACTGCTTGATGGACCACTGCTGGCACAGTTCATCCAAACCGGCCAGATCTTCCGGATGGTTTTCCATATACCAGGCGATGGTATTACCCCTGCCTGCGGCAGAGGAATCAAAGGAAGCCAGGTTCTCCGTTTTCTCCGTTTCATTTTCACTAATCTGCTGCTCTGCAAGTGTCAGTTCATTTCCGAAATCCGCTGCCTGCTGTTGCAGATTGGAGCTCAGTTTCAGCTGATTGAGCACTGCTCTCAGAATCAGCACACTCATTGCAAGAATCAGCATTTCAATCAGAAAATGCCTGATTCGCTTCGTTTTATTCATGACTGCCCCCCCCTTTGGTGAAAACAATCTGAATGAAAATTCTTCATTAGTATAACATTCCTGCACGTGAACCTTCATAAAGAATATGAGAAGAGACAATCTGTAATACTCAGAAGTACTTATTCTAGTATTTAAAACTGTTCTCCAGAATAAACAGAAACACATTCTGAAGAACAGTATCATTCAATAACATGCATTAAATACAAATTATCTTGCTTCCTAGTGATTTTGTTATGGTGTATCTTCCAGCTATGTTCAAAATTCATGCTAATAAGGTCGAAAATGGTTGTTATTTCGATGCTAATACCAATCCCGATCTTTTCGGTATGCTCTTTCTATCTTAAATTATTGTAGTTTGTGGCAATGCTCATAAACAATTGGAAACGAAGGTCCATTTCACTCAATAGTCATTTCTTCGAATAGCCTTTGAATCTCTTTTTTTGGATTTTTAAATAATTACAGAAATCCTTTATATTTCTTTTCTTCCGCTTTTATATGATTGCTTTTCTTATGACCGTGATTTTGTTCCGCGTATATATGCCAAAATTATTCCAATATTCTCTGATCCATTTGTAGATATTTCATATTTTCCCACCGAGGCAGGGATTATACATGTTTCTGCATAATGAATAGCGAACGGCGTAAAAGCATTTATAGGGCTAGTTATCATAGCACATTTCCCTTCAACAAGATTTAACATATTTACTGTTCCCTCAGTATCTAAATGAATTACAGTTTTACTCCAATAACGCCTTGTTTCAATTGGTTCTGACTCATATAATCCCGTATGTTCTTCACAATAATCCTCTGTGGTTTTTGTTACATAGATGGCATTAAATAAATTGTTCTTTACCCATTCAGTCGTGCGATCCCATTGAATAACATTAGATCCATGTTCAATATTTATTGGCCTTGGTTTATTGTCTAAACCAAGTCTTCCCCAGTCCCATAATTTGAAAGTAAATATGTAAGGTGTCGCACTAATCTCTAGCACCATGGTATTTGCACCGGAGCAATGAATTGTGCCAGCCGGAATTAATATATGATCATGTTTTTTAACAGTGAATTTGTTAATGTATTTATTTGTATCAAATGGTTTTATACCCTTTTCAGCCTTTTGCAAATCATCGATCATATTCTTCTTATTTACATTATCTTTTAGCCCAAGATATACAGCCGCATCTTTATCGGCATCAAGTATGTAATAACTTTCATCCTGTGTATATGTCATCCCAAATTCATTTTTAATATAATCTGTCGTAGGATGCACTTGTAAGCTTAAATTTTGCCCATGCATAGTATCTAGAAGATCAAAACGAATTGGAAATTCAGCACCAAAACGGGAAAATGTCATATTGCCTAATATTTCTTTAGGTTTATAAAAAATAAGGTCGATTGATGGGATTTCAAATAATATTTTATCGAGTTCAAATAATAAGCTGTTTTCTTCAGGAACACCATCAAAACTCCAAGCGTAATTTTTTTTGCTTTTGTCCAATTTGCACACTTTTTTCATCCATTGACCACCCCATATACCCGGATCAAAATATGGAACAGTTCGAAATGGCTCGTGTGCCATTTGTTCTAAGCCACTCCTCAAATCAATTCCAGAAACCATTTTTGGTGAATTGTGAATATTTGTATCGATAAAATAGTCTATTTTATTGAATATTTTTCGTTTATGTTTGTCAGCAATTCTCCATTCTAAAAAATACCCTTGTTTGAACTTTTTCAATATATCTACATCTGCATTATCACATAAGTAATTTGCCATGCCTTTTCTGTAACGCAATTGGATTTCCCATCTTGTCATATCTAGATAAATTAACAAGTCAGGCGATGTAAGTAAACTAGCACCGAAACCATATATTATTGTAACTCCTTGACAGATCTTGATCTTATCGATTGCAACTTGAAGTTTTCCTTTATCAATAAAATCAAGAAGTTGACCAAAATACATTCTTCCAAATACCCTGTCATCCGTAAGAATATACTTTAATTGGTTCGCAATCTGTTTACTAGGTTTAAGTAATTCTTTAGTGTTTATTAATAATGAATGATTAACACGTTTGATCTCACTCAACACTTCATTATCATCAACGCCTGGGTAGCAATCAATCGCTATAACAAATTTTTTTACACGAACCAATGATTGAATTTTATTTAGAATATCCTTATATCCACAAAAACATTCGCCATCAATCTTTTTTGATGGGAATTTGTCATAATTAACCATATATTCATCTCCTTTACATAAAAACAGCGAATTTTAAATTCACTGTTTTTATAAATCAATATTGAACTGATGACAATAAGTCAACACATGTTTGTACATCTTTAGCATTAATTAATGCGTTTCTATACTCATCATGTGTTAGTTGTCGAGCTAATGAAGAAAGGATTTTTAAGTAAGTCGAATTAGTATTATCATCATTATCAGGAACAGCTATTCCTAATATGATTTTTACCTTATCTTCTCCCCACGTAATTGGCTTTTCGAGGCTTCCAAAAAATAGCGAGGGATATATTACACTTTTGGAGCGAGTGTGAGGTAAGGCCAAATCCATCCCCATTGATGTCGACATTTTGCTTTCTCGTTCTTTTACATCCTTAATAAATAGTGCTCTATTTGTAATCCTATTATTTTCAAATAACACATTAGCCATTGTTGTAATCGCTTGATCCATGTTATTTGATTTCATATTTAGAATTGCCAATTTTGTTGTAATAAGCTCCATAAAAATTACTAATCCTCTACATCTGGTTCGTGCCTAATTAGTAAATATATCATTCCTACTGCTACTGCAGTCCCAATTATAAAGCATAACAAATACATGGGAATATTGTTGACCAACAAAATAGTTTCAAGTCCACCAACTGGTGCCTGAAGTGTTATACCAAAGATTGCCGTTAATGCTCCAGTTACAGCAGCGCCAATGCAAAGGGAAGGAAGAACTTTTGTTGGCCTATCTGCAACAAAAGGTATAGCCCCTTCAACAAAGAACGCTAATCCCATAATGTAAGCAGAAACCTTTGCACCGCGTAAACTTTCATTAAACTTTTTTGGAAAAAGAGAACATGCAACACCACATGCCGTAGACACTACCATTGCACTGCATCCACATGATGCCATGATAATGCTCGGTGCAGATCCACCATTTGCTGTTGTAAGAGTAGCTACCGAGAACAAATAAGCTGTTTTATTAATTGGGCCACCCAAATCAACTGCTACCATCGCTCCAATTACAGCTCCAACAATAGCTGCGTTTGTGCCACTTAAGTTTGTTAGAACACTTGTTAAAGAAGAATTGATTGGTGTAACAACAGCATTAATTCCGATCATGACAACACTTATAAGTGCTAAGCCAACAATTGGAAATATCAATAGTGTTTTAATGCCTTCTAATGATCTTGGCATTTTTGCACATGTTTTTTTCAAAAACAGAATAATATAACCGGCCGCAAAACCACCAACAACCGCGCCCAAAAAGCTCGATCCGCCTTTTGATGCAAGTGCGCCTGCCACCATACCAACACAAATACCTGGACGATCAGCAATTGAATATGCGATATATGCTCCCAAAATTGGGAACATATAACCCATAGCTAATCCGCCAATTTGATTTAGCCATGCAACAAAGGCATTAGAAGCACCGAATGTTGCAGCAGATGCGTTTTGAAAATCAAACAGATATGCACATGCCAACATTATTCCTCCGCCAACAACAAACGGAAGGAAATATGAAACACCAGTCATCAGATGATTATATGCTTTCTTCCAATCCATGTTTTTCTCCTTCGACCTTATTGGTCAATAAATGTTTATATCTCCACTTTGTATTCTTTTGAACACTTCATCTGTTCTTCTTATTGCGTCTGTAACTGATACCTGTAATACTTTCTTACCCTTAAAACGTTCCATTTCCACACCGATATCTGCAGCAACGATTACATAGTCTGCACTCTTAATATCATCTTCAGATAATCTGTTTTCAACTCCACCTGATCCATTAGTTTCTACTTTCATTTGAAATCCAAGTTTTGTCCCCTTCCTTTCTAGATTATCAGCAGCCATGTATGTATGAGCAATCCCTGCAGGGCAGGCACACACACCAATAATTTTCATTTAGTTACACCTCCTTTCGTTATACGGATATTAATTAATTGGCCTTTTTTCAATTCTGGTAGTTCCGTCATTTCTGGTTTTATAACATCTCCGGAAAGTTTAACTTCATCAATTTTCCAGGAAATATTTGATTTGATTTTGCCAATTTTCGTTGCCTTGTGCTTTGAATTAAATAATCGAAGTATGTACCCTTCGCTGTCATCATCTTTTACAAGTGTTCCATAAGAAGCATCGAATTTGTCTATTTGTAGCATTGAAAAGTGTTTTGGCAATTTATAAGACAATGGATTTGTTGGAAAATACAATATTGTTTCCAACGATTTGTCAAAAGATTGTCCTTCAAAAGACATTTCATCAATGGCATATTCAACATAGTTCCTTACGATTTGATTTGGGTCAAAATATTTTGAATGAGTAAATCCGAGTTTAAAACAGTTATTCCCTATCATTTGCGTGTCTTTAGTTTCAAATATCTTATAATCAAGCCCACTTGGTCTACCTGGTCTTCTATTCAAATCAGGATAACCCATCGCTCCATAGCTTCGAAATATCGTAACGGCAATATCTTGATAATTATTCCCAATGAATTCATATTCCTTACTGCTCTTTGTATAAACAGTAAAATTGTCGTTGTCATTACATGCTGTCACATAGTTCAACAATGGCCATGTTGCTGAAGGCTCCTCAAACCATTTGTTTACTTTCCAATATTTCATAGATTTTTGCCAAACATCACGCTTAATGTATCCATATTGTGTTCCAGCATATGAATTTGTATTTTTGTGATTTGTTGAAAAGCACAATCTAACTCTATGTGCTTTAGCTGCATTATTGATAGTTCCTTCAACTTCAACGATATTTTGTTCTTTTAAAGTGAGCACAATTTGATATGACAATTTACTATCAAATTTCTTACTTTCTCTATTTGCAATATTTTTGGGAATTTTAATTGAGCCGCGAAGAGTCATTCTCTTTTCAAGCGAATTTAAACTTACACGGACATCTGAATTTTCAAAATAATCTCTGATAATATAATCATTATCTGGATAAGAGTAATCAAAACTATCGCCTTCGTCACCAGAGTCTTCCAAATAGATAGCTTTTTCAATTGTCTGGTTTGTCAATTTATTAGTTACACTAATTCCATTTTTCGTAAATTGAATATTATAATAATTATTTTCTATACTATCGCTTCTCTTTAGCAAGATCTTCTCACGAGAAGATGAATTGATATTTTCTTCAACCGTTAAAACCTCATAGCTAAAGCCTTTCACATTGCAAATTTCTAATAAAACATCAATTTCGTAATAATCTTTCGAATGATCAATTAATGCTTTATCTTTTCTAAGTACTCCACAGTTCTTCTTAACCGTTTTTAACACAACATAGTGAATGCCTTTTGTGCCTCGAAAAATATTAAATTTCGATGTTTTTACTAATATTTTCGTTTGATAAACGATGTTTCTTTGATATGGTAATGTATTAAATATTAATAATGGATGTTTGTTCCCATCAATGTATTCACTACCAAGTGAAATACTCATTAATTTATAAAGATAATTAATGTGTGCTTTTATTTGATTCAGCACATTTTTCGTTTCACGTAATATATAGTTGTTTGTTTCATCTGTCAAATTTGCAGAAGAATGAGTTTGACATTTTACTAGCCTTTCCCAATCAGAATTGATTAATGCATGGCTGTATTCAATTCCCAAAGTGTCTGATATAGATGACAGAGGCTGGAGTTCATACGTCAATTTTCTTTCACATTCATCTTGTAAGTTCTTTATATCTGCACGTCCTGAAAAGATCGATCTGTGAATTCTATGGTATTGAGGTGAATTCAATTCTCCAGTATATGTTTTTAAACCCTTGCCTTCTTTTCGCACATGATCACAATATTTTTGCCAGGAAGTATATTTAAAATGGATTTGCTTATTATTTTTATTGTAATAATCTATGCGTTTATTGATATCGAGCATAACTGGATTTTGATCAAACCCAAGCGGAAAAACAAACTCATTTTTTATAGTTGAATATGAAAGTAATCTTTCAATTAATGATTTAACAGATATCTTATTGTAATCTTGAGCCGATTCATCAAACAATGTCCCATTGCGAAACGCGTAGCAACCATAACCATAGCCAGCAATCATTGTACATACTAACACTTTGCTACCGTCGATTGATTTTAGATAAAACTCACTTCCAACACCATATTCATCTCCAACCCCACGAGTAATTACAAAATCTTTTATATTAAATTGATTAAATATTTTCGGATAATCCGATGAGTGACCAAACGAATCCGGCAGATATGCTACCCTTGATATTTTTCCAAGCCTTTTCGCAGTTTCAATTCCGAGTCGCAAATTATTTACTATTGATTCACCTGAACATATAAAACTATCAAGCTGTGAATTGAACGGACCAATTATTAGTTTGCCAGCCTTCACCAATTCTGATATCTGCGATTTATCTTCAGGATACAGCTGTAAATATTCATCCAAAGGAGCTGTTTGCCCATCAAGAAAGAAATCAATAATTCTATTATCGTTAAAGCCTTTTAACAGTTCTTTCATATTATAAGCAAACTGTACAGTCGCATCCTGAACTGTAAAATACCATATCAAATCCCAATGTGTATGATGTATACAATTCGCAATTTTTCTCATTATATTTCTCCATTAGCAGAATATTAAATTTTCTCATCAGTATTCAATAGTCAATTAGACCTGTTTATTTGCAGGATCTATTCTCATTGCTGCAAACTTTCATACGACTTTGCTATAACAAAAAAGGTATAATAACAAAAAATGAGGATTATATGAGTAAAATCGATAAAATATTCAGCATTTTAAATGCTCTGCTGTATCAACCCGAAGGCAACTATATTACTGTTTCAGAATTATCAAAAACGGTTTCCTATTCATCAAGGAGCATTTACTCACTTATTAAATCCGATGAATTTCAACCATTTTTAAAAGGTGCCCATTTGGAGAGCATTCAAAATAAGGGCTTGCGTTTAATTGCAACAGCTAAACAAAAGAATCAAATTGCTAATGAACTAAGAGATCACCAAATTACACCGGCAGTGATTAATGTTGATGAAAGAGCTAAACTGTTGATTACATTATTACGGACTAAAAAGCCGATCAGTATTAGTGATTTAAGTGAAATCATGCATTATTCAAAAACACCAATATTATCAAAACTCAATTCAATATCTGGATACATTAGTGAATTCTCTTGTAATTTAGTTAAAAGAACAAATTCAGGAGTTGAATTATGCGGATTAGAACGTAATAAGAGGGCTATATACCTGGATATTATTAAAAATTTAAGTTTAAACGAATTAAATGATCTTTTTGCAAAAGATACAGTCGATAAGGTTTTTCAAATAGTACATACAACTGAGCTGAATTTAAACTCACAATTTTGTTCATATGATTATAGAAGGCTTGCAAACATATTATTAGTACAAATCGATCGGCTTCAGTTTAATCACACGTTAGACGATTCATTATCATTGGGTACTGAGATACAAGAATACTATGTAAGCCTCATAATCAAGATGCAAATTGAAAACTGCTTTATGTTGTCATTACCACAAAGGGAAGTCTTTGAAATTGAAAAGGATCTTCTATCGGTTCGAAAACAGGTAAATACTCAATTAGTAGTTCACTTTGATGAAAAGATTCTAGATCATTTTATAGATTTGTTATCAAAAAGTCTCAATGTAGATTTAACTCATGATATGCAGTTAAAACAAAGCCTTATAAGTCATCTAAAGCCTGCAATTCGTAGATTAAAATACGGAATTTCTACTGATAATCCACTAATAATGAAAATTAAAGATAAATATACGGAAATCTATCTTTCAATCATGACAGCAATAGAAACAATTGAAGATACGGAAGATATTTGCTTTGATTCAAACGAGATTGGATATATTTGTTTACACATTGTGGCCGCGGTCAATAGATCGGAACAAATTCGAACTATTGAAACAATATTAATATGTGATGCCGGACTAACATTTGAATCATATCTAAAGAGTTTAATTGAATGTACATTTGCTGAAATCAAAATTGTTGCTATTATGAATCCGGAGATTTTTTCCGAATCAGAGTCATCTGTTTGCCACTCTTTAGTACTGAACTCGACAAGCAGAACAATTATTAATAAGAATGTAATTAATATTGATACACTCCTGAATGAGGATAGTTCCGCATCTATCAGGCATTGGTTGTTCGCTAGAGAACTATCCGAGAAAAACACTTTAAGAATGCAATTCAAAGATATAATTCAATTTTTCAATGATGATTCCCCAAGCCAAGAGATCTTTATTGAAAAATATTGCGCATTTTTAATTAACAACAGCTATGTAAATACACAATATAAAAATTCTGTATTAGAACGAATGAGCAAATCAGCCACGGCTATAGGACGTGGAATTGCTGTTCCACACGGTGCTAAATCATGCGTAATTAAGTCAACTATTTTAATTGTCAAATTAGTTAGCCCAATTAAGTGGGAAGATCAAATTGTAGATTTCATTTTCTTTGCAGTAATTGGAAATGATATCAGTAATGAGTATAGTAAGATATTTCGAAGAATTGGCAAAATAGTATCTGATGATAATCTAACAATTAAATTAAAAAATTGTACGACAATTGATGAATTGGAAAATATATTGTTAACATAATTTTTCCTATTATCTAACAACATTTTGCTAAATAATACATTTTGATCTTCGTTGCACTATTTCAAATTCTAAAAAAAAGGTTCCGTTATCATTATAATTTCGTTTCAGGATATGACTTTTTAAGACCTATAAAAGCATAAAAACTGTTCCCCTGAATGAACAGAAACACATCCAGAAGAACAGTTGTTTTATTTCAGTGTATAAGAATTTTGGCTTAATAATGCTCTTTTCAGCCTATCTTTCGTTCAAGCAGACATACTGTCTCCACGTGCACCGTACCAGGGAACATATCGACCGGCTGGCACTTCTGCACCTGCCAGCCTTCCTGGGCAAGATACGCACAGTCTCTAGCCAGCGTGGCCGGATCACAGGAGACATAGACCAGCCGTTTTGGTGAGATGCGCTCGATGGCGTCCAGCACCTGTTCGCCGCAGCCCTTGCGGGGCGGATCGACGATGACGACATCGGTCTTGATCTTCGACTTCTCCAGCCGCAGCGCCCCCTGCAGGGCGTCCGCCGTAATGAAGTCGATGTTGCTGACGTGGTTGATGCCGGCATTGATGCGGGCATCCTTCACGGCATCGGCGACGATCTCGATGCCGTAGACCTTCTTCGCCTGGCCGGCCGCGAGAATGCCGATAGTGCCGGTGCCGCAGTACAGGTCAATGACCGTATCCGTCTTCTGGATGCCGGCAAAGGCCAGCGCTGTCTGGTACAGGATGCCGGTGGCATCCGGATTCACCTGATAGAATGAACGGGCGCTGATGCGGAACGTGTGGTCCAGCAGCGTCTCTTCAATATACGGCTGTCCCGCCAGCAGGATCTCTTTGCCGCCGCGGTCCAGGATGACATTGTCCTCCTTGTCGCTGACAAAGGCGATCAGACTCTTGACGGCCGGGTAGGTCTCCGTGATCCGGCGGACCAGTTCCTTCGCATTGTTGAACGGATAGCGGCGCACCACCAGCACCACCATGAGCTGATGGCTGCGGTGGGCGTGCTTGATCAGCACATAGCGGAAGCTGTCCGCGCAGTGCAGCTCCTCCAGCCAGGTGCGGCAGGAAGCCACCACGGCGTTGGAAAGATCCGTCTGCACGAGGCAGCGGTCAAATTCAATGATCTTGTTCGTATGGTTCTGATAGAAGCCCATCAGCACCTTGCCGGAACCGGTCACCTGCACCGGCACCTGCACCTTGTTGCGGTAGCCCTGGCGCAACTGGCCGTGCAGAATCGGATCCGGTTTCAGAGCCATGCCGGCGTTGGTGCGGAAGCAGGCCTCCACCTTCTCTTCCTTGAAGCGGGCCTGTTCCGGATAATCCATGTGCAGAAGCTGGCAGCCGCCGCACAGGCGGTAGACGCTGCAGGCCGGTTCCACCCGGTGCGCACTCTTCTTCAGGACATTGACAATGCGGCCGTATGCCATGTTCTTGCGCACCGCCGTGATGCCGATCTCCGCTTCTTCCCCGTCCAGCAGCCCCGGCACGAAAACCACCATGCCGTCCGCGCGCACAACCCCCGCGCCTTCAAAGCTGTAGCCCTGGCAGATGCCGGTAAACGTCTCGTTCTTTTCCATCGGATGATCCTCTTCCTACAAAATACGGGAGCATCTTCATGCTCCCGTTGCGATTGCTATTGCGCGGTCGCCGTCGGTTCGGCGCTGACCTGACCCTCTTCACCGCCCAGCGTGATCTCGCCGTTGTCGCTGGCCTGCGGCGTGGCGGAAGGATTGCTGCGGTTGGTGACGTCATCCCGCAGCTGCTGCGCCAGATCCGCATCGATCGGCGTGGAAACCGTCTGTTCACTCGGATCCGTCATCGAGGAGGTCTTCAGCTTGATGACATAGACGAAGCTGTCGGAATCGCGGTCCTTGTCCAGATTGTAGACATGGACTTCGAGATCATACATCTTCTTGCCGTCGCTCTGGGTGAAATACGTGGCCGGATCCAGTACGGACGTGACGGCGTCATAAGCGCCGTCCGCGGCCGCCTTGGCCGTATCCTCGGTCGCGTCATCCGCCACCTTGGCATAGACGCGCAGGGTCGCGGTGGCCAGATCCACGGTGCATTTCTCAACGCCGGAGACATTCTTCACGGCCGTCTCCACTTGGCTGATCTGCGTCTTCGTGATGGAAGGATCCAGATCGCCCTTGTAGCGGTCGCCCAGAATCGGCGTGCCCGTATCAAGCGCAGAAGAGATCAGCAGCCAGGCCAGCACGCAGAAAGGCAGCGCGATCAGCACGATGCACGTCCACAGGATCGTGGTGGTGCGCCGGCTGCTGCGGCTTTTTCTGGCTGGAACCTTGTGAACCCGTTTGACCGTCTTCTGTGGCATTTTTTTCTCTCCCGGCACGCTATATTGTACCGTTTTTCACTTTGTTTGGCTACTGCGCCGTCCGTTTTTTCAATTCCGCGCTGATCAGCTGGTTGACCATGCCCGGATTCGCCTGGCCTCTGGATTTCTTCATGACCTGGCCGACCAGGAATCCGACTGCGCGGTCCTTGCCGTTGCGGAAGTCCTCAATGGCCTGCGGATTGGCGTCCAGAACCTCATTGACCATGGCGCTCAGAGCGCCGCTGTCGCTGACCTGCTTCAGCCCTTTCGCCTCCGCGGCCTGTTCCGGATCCCTGCCCTGCATGATGTCATCCACCAGTTCCTTCGCCTGGGCGGAGGAGATCTTGCCGGAATCGACCATGCCGATCATCTTGGCCAGGTCCTCCGGCTTCAGGGCGCAGTCGGTGATCAGCGTCTCGTGCTTGTTCAGCCAGGCGCTGACATCGCTCAACAGCCAGTTGCAGGCGCTCTTGGCGTTCTTCGTGCTCTTCATGACCCGTTCAAAGAACTCGGAGAGCTCCTTGTTGGCGATCAGGATATTGATGTCGTGGTCGCTGAGTCCGTATTCCTTCTCATAGCGCAGCTTGCGCGCTTCCGGCAGTTCCGGCATCGAAGCCTGGATCTGGCGGATCCATTCCGGATCGAGGCGGATCGGGAAGATGTTGGGCTCCGGGAAGAACTTGTAGTCGACGTTGCCTTCCTTCTTGCGCATCAGCACCGTCGTCTTCGTCGCTTCGTCAAAGCGCCGGGTCTCCTGCTCCACGCGGCCGCCGGATTCCAGGATCTGCTTCTGCCGGCCGACTTCGTAATCGACCGCCTTGCCGACATTGGCGATGGAATTCAGGTTCTTGATCTCATTCTTGGTGCCCAGATGCGCAGAGCCTTTCGGCTTGATGGAGACGTTGACGTCGCAGCGCATGGAGCCTTCCTCCATCTTGACGTCGGAGACGCCGATGTAGTACAGCGTCTGCCGCAGCGCCTCGACATAGGCCTGGGCCTCCTCACCGCTGGTGATGTCCGGACGCGACACGATCTCAATCAGCGGCGTGCCGGCGCGGTTGTAGTCCAGCAGCGTCTCGTTGACGCTGGACAGATGGAACTGCTTGGCCGTGTCCTCCTCCATGTGGATGCGTTCGATGCCGACGCGGCGCGGTCCTTCGGCGGTATCAATCATGATCCAGCCGTCCCGGCCCAGCGGATGGAACTGCTGGGTGATCTGGAAGCCCTTCGGCAGATCGGAATAGTAGTAGTTCTTGCGGTCGAACCTGACCAGCGGGTCGATGGTCAGATGCAGCGCCGTGCAGGCCTTGATCGCCTGCGCCACCGCTTCCTTGTTCAGGCACGGCAGCGTGCCCGGATGGCCGAGGTCCACTTCATTCGTGCAGGTATTCGCCTTGCGGCCGAAGGAGCACGGCGCGCCGGAGAACATCTTGGTCCTGGTCTTCAGCTCGCAGTGAATCTCAATGCCGATGGTCACATCGTAGTCCATGTCATTTCACCTCCGCAGTCAGATCCCTGTAGCCCGTGATCTCCTCAACGGCCTTGCCCAGGCCGAACATCACGGATTCCTCAAACGGACGGCAGGTCAGGTTGACGCCGATCGGGCAGCCCTGCTCAAAGCCCATCGGCACGCTCATCGACGGGAAGCCGCCGAAGTTGCCGATGACCATGTGGTTCTCCGCAATCAGATATCCGTCCGACAGCTGGTCGCGGCTGGCGTCGTCAATGCGCGGCGCGATGTCCGCGCTGGCCGGCGCAATCAGGCAGTCGTAGTCACGGAAGCATTCATACGCCTGGTCCACGATCAGCCGGCGCACCTTCTGCGCCTTGCGGAACAGGCGGTCCTGGTTCTCCTGGAACAGGCCGTAGGAGCCGATGACAAAGCGCTTGCGGATCAGCGGGCCGAAGCCCTTCGTCCGCGAGTTGGTCATGATCTCCTCCATGCTGGCGCCGTCCTGGCGGACGCCGAAGCGGATGCCGTCGAGATTGGAATGGTTGGCGGTCGCCTCGCAGTTGGCAATCAGATAGTAGGTCGGAAGCATGGCCTTCATCAGGTCATCACGGAACTCGAATTCGCCGATTTCGGCGCCGCGCTCCTGCAGCTTTGCCATCAGATCCAGGAACATCTTCTTCGTCTCCGGATTGGGCAGCGCGTCGATGACGTTCTTGAACACGGCGATCTTCCGGCCGTGCAGGTCGCTGTTCAGCAGAGCCGGATAGTCCGGCACCGGACGGTTTGAAGAGGTCATGTCGCGGTCATCGCGGCCGGCCAGAACCTTCAGGGCGACGCAGGCGTCCTCAATGCTTCTGGTGAAGTAGCCGACATGGTCCAGGCTGCTGGCATACGGAATGATGCCGTAGCGGGAGATGCGGCCGTAGCTCGGCTTGACGCCGACCACGCCGCAGAAGGACGCCGGCTTGCGGATGGAATCGCCGGTATCGGAGCCGATGGCCATCGGCACCACGCCCGACGCCACCAGCACGGCGCTGCCGCCGCTGGAGCCGCCGCTCATGCGGGTCTGATCCCAGGGGTTGTAGACCGGACCCTGGAAGCAGGTCAGGTTCGTGCCGCCCATCGCCAGTTCATCCATGCTGGCCTTGGCGATGGTGACCGCGCCGGCCGCCGCCAGGCGGTCGACGATATTCGCATTGTAGATGGGAACGTAATTCTCCAGAATCCGGGAACCCGCCGTCGTGCGGATGCCCTTCGTGCAGACGTTGTCCTTGAGAGCGACGGGAACGCCGCGCATCAGTCCCTCCGCCGGCAGCTTTGCCAGCTGTTCCTTGGGATCCACGAACGTGATGACGTCATTCAGCTTCGGCTGCAGAGCCTGGGCCTTCGCATATGCCGCTTCACAGCGCTTTTCTGCGCCGGCGGTGTCCTTTGCCATTTCCGCGATCATCATTTCACCACCTTCGGAAGCACGAAGTGGCCTTCGAGCTTCTTGTCGACATTGGCCAGGGCTTCGTCCTGGCTGATCACATTGCTCACTTCATCGGCGCGGATGAACGAGGTCTCCTCCTCAAACGGATAGACCATCGGCTCGACGCCTTCGGTATCGACCGCGTCCAGCAGGGTCAGCTGCCGGCCCAGGGTGTCGAACTCCTTGACGATGTCCTCGGCTTCCGCATCGCTGAGATCAAACATCAGCTGATGCGCCAGCCGCTTGAAATACGCTGCATCCTTCTTCTCTTCCATGACGTTTCCTGCTTTCTTCCTCCACTATTCTAAAGGAGTGAACCCGTATGTCAACCTTGCCGGGCCGCATCCACGGCCTGCTGGAACTCCTCTTCGCTCAGCGTCTTCACGCCCAGCTGCTTCGCCTTGTCGAGCTTGGAGCCGGCGTCTTCGCCGTAGATGACGAAATCCGTGCGCGCCGACACGCTGCCGGCGACCTTGGCCCCGAGGCTTTCCAGAAGCGCCTGGGCCTCCTTGCGGCTGTAGCGGGACAGCCCGCCGGTCAGCACGCAGGTCTTGTTCGTGAACATGGACTCCCGGACCTCGCCCTTGATGCAGATCATATTGAGGCCGTCCGCCTCCAGGGCTGAGATCATGGCCGCGTTCTTCTCATCCTGGAAGAAGGTCACGATGGCGTCCGCCGTCACTTCGCCGATGTCCGGAATCTCCGTCAGCTCCTCAACGGCGGCATGCTTCAGATTGTCCATTGTATCAAAGTGCCGGGCCAGCACATCAGCGGCTTTCTCGCCGATCTGGCGGATGCCCAGGCCGTACAGCAGCTTCTCCAGGGAATTGGCCTTGGACGCTTCAATCGCCTTGATCAGCTTTTTGTAGCTGACCTCCCGCGTCGTCTTCTGGTCGATCTGTTCCTGCAGCTTCTGCGGCAGCAGGCTGTAGATGTCCTCCACCGTGTTCAGCCAGCCGCTGGCATGGTATTCCTCGACGCCCTTCTCGCCCAGGCCGTCGATGTTCATGGCATCGCGGCTGGCGAAGTGGGCGATGGATTCCACCACCCGGGCCGGGCAGTCGGCGTTGACGCAGTAATGCGCCGCCTCATCCTCATACCGGTGCAGCGGACTGCCGCAGACCGGGCAGAGAGCCGGGAAGACATAGGGTTGCTGGGAGCCGTCGCGCTGGTCCGCCAGCGCGGAAACCACTTCCGGAATGATGTCGCCGGCCTTGTGGACGACCACCTGGTCGCCGATGCGGATGTCCTTCTGGCGGATCATGTCCTCATTGTGCAGGGTCGCCGCGCTGACCTGCGTTCCCGCCAGGCGCACGGGCGTGAGCTTGGCGTTGGGCGTGGCCTTGCCGGTGCGGCCGATCGTGATGAAGATATCCTCAAGCCGGGTCACCGCCTCTTCCGCCGGGAACTTGTAGGCGATCTCCCACTTCGGCGTCTTCTGCGTGTAGCCGAGCTTCTCCTCAAGATCCAGGTCATTGACCTTCAGCACCATGCCGTCAATGTCAAACGGCAGGCTGTTGCGCTGCGCGGTCATCTCCTGGATATAAGCCGTGATTTCATCCGCATCGGACATGATGCGGTTGCGCGGATTGGTCCGGAAGCCGAGCTTCGCGATCCAAGCCAGCGACTCGGCATGGGTCTTGAACCCCAGCTGGCGGGCATCCGGCACATAGTACAGGATCGCATCCAGGCCGCGGCCGGCCGCGATCTTCGGATCCAGCTGGCGCACGCTGCCGGCGGCCGCATTGCGCGGATTCGCGAACAGCGGCTTGTTTTCTTCCTTCTGGCGGGCGTTGAGCTTCGCAAAGGAGTCCTTCGGCATGTAGACTTCGCCGCGGACCTCCAGATCCTGCTGGAAGTCAATCTCCATCGGAACGGAGCGGATGGTCTTGACGTTCATGGTGACATCCTCGCCGATGACGCCGTCGCCTCTGGTCACGGCCTGCACGAAACGGCCGTTCCGGTACAGCAGCGACATGGCCAGGCCGTCGATCTTGTTTTCAACGCTGAACACGGTCGGGCCGGTGACCTTCTCGACGCCGTCCATCCAGTCCTTCAGCTCCTCAAAGGAGAACACATCCCCCATCGAAAGCATCGGCTTGGCATGGGCGACCTTGGTGAAGCCCTCCTGCACGACGCCGCCGACGCGCTGCGTGATGGACAGCGGATCGGCATATTCCGGGTGCTGGGCCTCCAGAGAAGCCAGTTCATTGAACAGGCTGTCAAACTGGGCGTCCGACACGCTGGACTGGTTCAGCACATAGTACTGGTAGCTGTATTCGTTCAGCATTTTCCTTAGCTGCAGTATCCGGTCTTTCACCTGGTCCATGAGATCCTCCCTGACAACGGTATCATTATACAACCCACGGCTTTCATTATATAATGAAACCGCTGAATCGGAGGGATCCCCATGACAAGAAAAACGGTGCTGATCACGGGCGCAAGCGACGGCCTCGGCCGGGCGCTGGCCGTGCTGCTGTCGGAACATTACGATCTGGCCCTGTGCGGCCGCAAACCCGAAAAAATGGCGGAGACGCTGGCGCTGCTGAAACCCGGCGCGGATGTCTACCAGGAATGCTTTGACATGACGGATGAAGCCGCTCTGGCCGCCTTCTGTGACCATGTGAAGGCGCACTTCTCCCGCATCGACGTGCTCGTCAACAACGCCGGCGCCAATCTGGCCCGGGGCGCCGTCAAGGACTTTGACGTCAGCGGTTTAAGAAAGATGCTGGAGCTCAACTGCATCTCGCAGGTGGAGATGATCCAGCAGATCTATCCGGCCATGAAGATGCAGGGCGGCGGCTGCATCATCAACGTGATCTCCTCGAGCGTGCTCTTCCACAGTGAAAACAATGCCGCCTATGCGGCTTCCAAGGCGGCCATGGACGCCGTTGCCAAAACCCTGCTGAAAGAGGCCAAGGCGGACAACATCCGCGTGACCTGCGTCTATCCGGGCGGCATCGACACCAGCTTCCGGGCCGTGCCCAAGCATGAGTACCTGCGGCCGGAAACAGTGGCCGGCGCCATCCGCAGCGCGATTGAAGTGGAAGACGGCGCCATGCAGGAGATCGTCATCCGCCCGCTGGTCGAAAACAACATCCAGTAAACTTAAAAAAGCTGCCGCGCGGCAGCTTTTTCATATGCGGCTACAGATTCGTGATGCCTTTGCCTTCGCCGTAGACGGCGTGCCAGTCGGCGGCGAAGTCCGCCACCGCATGGGTGATATTGGGGTTGGCGTAGACGCCCTTCAGCAGCGCCGGCGAGACGGTGACCGCCTGGGCGCCGGCATCCAGGGAATCGCGGACCTGCTGGACGGAGTGGAAGCTGGCCGCCACGATCTTACAGGCATAGCCGTCATGGTCAATGCGGCCGGACAGATTTCGGATCAGGGCGTAGGGATCAGCCCCGCAGGAGCCGATGCGGTTGACGTAAGGCGCAATGTAATCCGCGCCGGCGGCCAGCGCCATGTAGGCCTGCATGAGGTCGTAGACGGCGGTCGCCGTGACGTGGTGGCCGTCCTTCTTCAGGGTCTGGATCGTCTTCAGGCCCTCCCAGGTAACCGGTACCTTGATGTAGACTTCCGGATCGATCTCCTGGAACAGGCGGTCCGCTTCCGCCAGCTGGCCGGCCGCGTCCTCGGCGATGATCTGGATGTGGAGCGTGCGTTCGGTGCCGATGATCTCGCGGACCTGGCGCATATGGGCGAAGAAATCGCGCGGCGCGCTCTTGCGCACGATCGTCGGGTTGCAGGTGACTCCGGCCAGCGGCAGATGCTCCGCCGCGTCCCGGCTCTCATTCAAAT
>Ga0183095_11287_pt1 | contig 22467 bp, 23 predicted proteins | sample BioMet4_FD_130346 | JGI IMG/M metagenome (GOLD analysis project Ga0183095, IMG submission 130346) | Microbial communities from bioreactor (seeded with sewage sludge) at LBNL, California, USA - Biofuel metagenome 4 (v2) (version 3) | ecosystem: Engineered > Bioreactor > Anaerobic > Unclassified ...
ACCTAAATCAGCTACAATTTTACCTGCCAAATTAAGTGCAAAAGATTTTATAGCCTTGTCCAGTTTCAATCCTCCTCTGCTTACAAAAGGCAGTTTATTGCCAAGTAAACGGATAGAGGAATCTACTTTAATGGACATGCCGGGCTTATCGATTTTTTCTTCATTTACCAATACTTCTCCGGCCATAACAGCGGCCTGAGCTTTGCTTCGTGACTCGAACAATCCTTTATTGACCAGAAATATATCCAGTCGTTCTTTTTTTACCTTTATATTTTTTCCTGTCATTTACTCTTCAATTCCTTTTCCACAGAAATAGCCACACTGGCAGGATCAAGTTTTAGATCCCTAAGAAGCAATTTTTTATCACCCTGTGGTATGAATGCATCAGGAATGCCTAAATTCAATACCTTAGTTGTATTAAGCAGCTGTTCCTCATTGAGGGCAGACAAGACTCCTTCACCAAAACCACCCTTTATTACATTTTCTTCCAAAGTAACAATACAGCCTACTTTTTTAGCTGTTGCCAGTAGGAGCTCTTTATCTAATGGTTTTACAAATCTGGCATTAACAACCCCTGCCTTAATTCCCTGTTGCTCAAGTAATTCTGCCGTTTTAAGGGCAGTATCTACCATGGAACCAATAGCCCAGAAATAGACATCTTCTCCCTGACGCAGAATCTCACCCTTGCCAATAGGCACTTCATGCATAGGTTCACTGCAATCCACACCCAGTCCAGATCCTCTGGGATAACGAATAGTCATAGGACTGTTGCCTTGCAAAGCTGTATAAAGCATATGACGCAATTCATTTTCGTCCTTAGGCGCCATAATTGTCATATTGGGCATCATACTCAAATAGGAATAATCAAAAACTCCATGATGAGTATAACCGTCGTCTCCTACCAATCCTGCTCTATCCAAGCATAGGACCACAGGTAAATTCTGAATACAAACATCGTGCAATATCTGGTCAAAAGCTCTCTGAGCAAAAGTGGAATAAATAGCAACTACAGGTCTGAGACCGCCACAAGCCATGCCGGCTGCTAATGTAACTGCATGCTGCTCAGCAATGGCCACATCAAAAAACCTGGTAGGATATTTTTTGGCAAATTCTGTCAGGCCGGTTCCATCCGGCATGGCAGCCGTTATGGCTACAATGTCTTTGTTATCTTGTGCTAAAGTAATTAGTGCCTTACTAAAAGATTGGGTATAAGTCTGAGGCGGATTGCCCACCACAATCTTTTTCCCTGTTGCTAATTCAAAAGGTCCTGTCCCATGGAATTTATTGGGATTTAGCTCTGCCGGAGCATAGCCTTTACCTTTTTTAGTAATAACATGAATGAGCACCGGATCATCTAAAGTTTTGGCTTTTTCCAACAGCTCTACTAATGCTTCTATATTATGTCCGTCTACAGGACCGAAATATTTAAAACCTAAATCTTCAAAAAACATACCGGGAACCAGAAAATATTTCAAGCTGTCTTTCAGCCGAGAAGCAGCTGTAGCAACTTTATCACCTATACTGGGAATACTTTTCAATAAATTTTCCGCTTCACTTTTAACTTTTGTGTAATGAGGATTAGTACGAATTTCCGATAAATATTCGGAAAGAGCTCCCACATTTTTGGAGATAGACATTTCATTATCGTTTAAAACCACGATTAATTTTCTATGCTGATCACCGGCATTATTCAAAGCCTCAAGAGCTTCACCCCCTGTTAAGGCTCCATCTCCGATAACAGCCACAACATTATAGTCTTCCCCTTTTACGTCTCTGGCACAAGCGTAGCCTAAAGCAGCAGAAATAGAAGTACTGGAATGCCCTGTACCAAAAGCATCATGAGGGCTTTCACAGCGTTTAGGAAAACCAGAAAGTCCTTTATATAATCTCAATGTAGGAAATTCTTTTTTTCGGCCTGTGAGAATTTTATGAATATAAGCCTGATGCCCCACATCCCAGACAATTTTGTCAGTAGGGGTATGAAAAACCTTATGCAAAGCAACGGTTAGCTCTACCACACCCAGATTGGGTGCCAAATGCCCACCGTTTTTGGCTACAACTTTAATAATCAAAGTTCTTATGTCACTGCATAGTGTTGCTAAACCCTCCGGGGATAGATTGTGTAAATCCTTAGGAGAATTAATACTGTCTAATACGCTCACCGTTCATGTCTCCCTGCCAGCTTATTTTTTCCTCTTATCCATCATTTTAGTTATTTCTCTTAATGGTTCGGCCTTTTCTCCAAACATTGTCAAACAAGCCATTGCTTCTTGTAATGTTTCCGTGGCCATATCTTCTGCTTTATCCAAACCATATAAAGTTACATAAGTTGACTTCTGAAGCTTACTGTCACTGCCGGTTGCTTTGCCCATTTCTTTGGCATCACCTATTACATCCAAAATATCATCAGAAATTTGGAAAGCTAAACCAAAGAGCTCAGCGAATTTTGTCAAGGCCAGCATTTGTTCAGAAGCTGCCCCGCCCAATCTTGCTCCGCTGCGGACCGCTGCTAAAAACAACGCACCGGTTTTTGCTTCATGGAGTGTTTTCATTTCTTTGGAAGAAATCTTTTTCCCTTCTGCTGCCAGGTCAAGAGTCTGTCCTCCTACCATACCGTCTTTCCCGGCACACATGGCAATCTCTCTCACAGTTTCCACTAAAATTGCGGGCTCAACATTTTTTTGTTCCAGCATAACTTCAAAAGCTAGAGTCAATAGTCCATCCCCTGCTAACAGAGCTAATGGTTCACCGTAAACCTTGTGATTCGTTAGTCTGCCACGACGATAATCATCATTATCCATAGCCGGCAAATCATCATGAATAAGAGAATAGGTATGAATCATTTCCAGACCACCTGCCACAGACAGGTAATTATACCCCTGACCGCCTACAGCATCAGCTGCAGCCATGAGCAGTAAAGGTCTTAATCTTTTTCCTCCGGCCATTAATGAATATTTCATAGCTTCATCAACCTGGGAAATGCCTTTTTGGGCCAGACGTTTTTCTAAAAATTCATTAATCAGCTTTCTGCGTTTTTCTAAATAGTTTGCAAAATCCATAATTAATTATCCTCCCGGGAAAACATTTCTAATTGGTACGAACCATTTTCTTTTTCTACAACCTTTTTAACTTCTTCCTCGGCGGTTTGCAGTTTTGCAGCACAAAACTTATTGAGTTCCACCCCTTCTTTAAATAAAGCTATCGCTTCATCTAAAGGCAAATCACTGCTTTCCATTTTATCTACGATTTCTTCTAATTTTGCCAGGCTGCTTTCAAAGTCCTGCTTAGCATCTTTTTTCTTGGCTGTCATTATTGTTCCTCATCCTTTCCATGAACAATTTCTTCTATTTGAGAAGTAACTTGGCCGTCTCTAAACCTGGTAACAACCATCTGACCTTTTGTTACATCAGTAGAATTTTTAATTATCCTGCCATTTATTGTTTCTGTAACTGTATAACCTCTTTCCAGAATAGCCAAAGGATCCATAGCCGTAAGTTTTGCATCTGCAAGGGCCAAGGCTTGTTTGTCCCTGCTTAAAAATCTCTCCATAGCATCCCTTAGATTTTTACCGGCATTGTCCAAAGCCTGAGCTTTAGGTTCCCACAATATTTCCGGATGAGTGAAAAATCTGGATTGGGATAACCGTTTATAGGCAACAGCTTTTTCTTTATATGTATGGAGCAAAGCTCGTACAGAGCGCTCCTGTAATTTTCTTATTTTATCTGTTAAATCACTGCGATCAGGCACTATCAGTTCTGCAGCAGCAGAAGGGGTTGGTGCCCGTAAATCTGCGGCGAAATCCGCCAAAGTAAAATCTATTTCATGACCAACTGCTGAAACAATAGGCAGTTCAGAAGCAGCAATTGCTCTCACAACTCTTTCTTCGTTAAAGGCCCATAAATCTTCCATGGAGCCTCCCCCTCTGCCTACAATCAACACATCAGCCAATTTATTCTTATTCATATATTCTATGCCGTGAGCTATTTCTTCAATGGCTTCTTTTCCTTGTACCCGAACCGGATACAAGAGCAGTTTTATGCTTTTATCCCGACGGTGGGAAACAGTAATAATATCCCGAACTGCTGCTCCCGCCGAGGAAGTAATAATTCCGATAGTTTCCGGATGAGCAGGCAAAGATTTTTTCCTGGCTTCATCAAATAATCCTTCTGCAGACAGTTTTTGTTTTAATTGCTCATAGGCCTGCATTAAATCTCCGGCCCCTACAGGCATCAGCATATCAACATATAATTGGTACACTCCGTCCCGCTCGTAAACATCAATACGGCCAATAGCCACTATCATATCCCCGTTTTTGGGCAGAGCTTTAAGGCGCGCAGCAGCACGGGCAAACATAACGGCCTTAAGGGACCCTTGTTTGTCCTTTAAATTAAAATAACAATGACCGGAAGGATATTTTTTGAAATTAGAAATTTCACCCTCCACTTGTAAATTAGTGAATTCCTCATTTTCATTTACAAGACGTTTCATTATGCGGTTAATTTCCGTAACGGTAAATACTTTACCAATTATCATTGTTTGTCCTCATTTGGCAGAGACCGTAAAAAGCTGCGCCTACTGCTCCATCCCCACAGCATTGTGGTTTCGGTATATAAACATAACATCTTTGTTTTGTTAATTCTTCTGTAACAATTTTGCCAATAAGGTGATTCGCACTAACACCGCCTACCAGCAAAACATCTTTAATGTTTTTGGCCTTGCATAAATATGCCAACCCTTTGGCAAAAGTTTTACCAATGGCCATTTCTGTCCCAAGAGCCAAAGCTTTTTTGTCTGCACCCTCTGCTGCCAATCTGGTTGCTTTCGTGCAGGGCCCGGAAAAACTAATATTTCCTTCTTTGGTCCAAATAGGCAAGTCAAGAGGCTTAGCAGCCAGCGATGCTAATTCTTCTAAAAAACCTCCGCAAGGAAACTGTAACCCTAAAGCTACTCCCACCCTATCTATAAACTGGCCGGCATGTAAATCAATACTGGCTCCGATAGGTTCCAAAGAATAACGTCCCTGCGCCTTTTTTGTTGCCAGCAGAAAATCCGTTGTTCCACCGGAAGCATGAAGCATAATGAATTTTTCAGCCTTCGGTCCATGTGCAGACCATACACCCGCATCCAAGTGGTTCTCCTGATGACTAAGAGTATATAAAGGTACATTCAAAACTTTCGCTAAATTTTTTCCTAACCCAAGACCTGTTAAAAAGGCCGGCATATAGGAATCAGGCAAAGGCCTGGGCTGATTCGTAACAGCTACGGCTGTAACCTGATAATTTTCCCAGGAAACTTTCTCAAACAGTTCCGGGAGATTTCTGGTGTGTTGAAAAACCATTTCTGACTGAGCTAAACCACAGTTGCCCTTTTTAACGGACAGAATTTTTCTCTCATCCTTTAAAAGTTCACCTTGCATATTCATTACAGCCAAAGAGGTTGTATAGCAACTGGTATCAATGCCCAGGACAACTTTCTCAGGCTCCATGTTTTTTTACCATGCTGCCTAATACCCCATTAATAAAGGCAGGTGATTCACCTGTTCCATATTCTTTGGCCAATTCTACCGCTTCATTAATTACAATAGAACAAGGAACCTTCTCTTCACCGTAAAACATTTCAAAAGCAGCCATACGCAAAATATTTCTATCTAAAGCACCCATTCTTTTAATTTCCCACCGGGCAGACAAGGAACTTACTTCTTTGTCAATTACTTCCATGTTTTCTTTTGTGCCATTTAAAAGCAATCCCGCATATTCTCTGTCTTTAGCGTCATCTGTGGGAATATCCTCACCTGCTGCTGCTAAGATTGCCTCATTGGATTGATCCTGAGAAAACTCAGACATATACAGTCCTTTTAATGCCATTTCTCTTGCTTGTCTCCTACTCATGAATATCTCCCTTAACTAAATTATTTATGATAACCGGGTGGCAACAACCTGTCCAAAAAGTCCATTAAGTCTTCCTTTTTATCCAGTTTGTTCCCAATAAAAAATCCCAGACCTACACAAATCAACAGAAAAATTGTCTTGAAAAAACCTAACAACAAGAAGAGTATGCCTATGACCAGTCCGGAAATAACACCAATAACCCGCCACCGGGAATTTTCCCATAAATCATTAAAAATTTCGTGGAACATGCATACCACCTCCTATTCTTTTGCCTTAATATGCTTAAAGAATACTTCCACTTCTTTGACTTCCAGACCAATAACCGTTAAAACATTCTTTTTTACATTCTGTCTTATTTCATCAGTTGTGTCAGGGATATTGATGCCCGGTTCTATAGATGCATTAATACGAACGCTAAGAGCATTGTCCAGCATTTTGACTACTACCTTGGCTCCATGGACACCAAAGACATCATTGGTAAAACCGGCAATATAATCTTCCATGGCTCCCTGGCTGACATGAATCTTGCCTTCTTTTCCATTTTCGATGGTCAAAGTATTGCTGCCGGTTCCCCCTAAGCCTGCTACTAACAAGCGCAAACTAACAAGGAGAATAATGACACCGGCTATGGCATACTGCCAGCTGCCGGGAATATTCGTGGCATAATCTGCCAAAGTTGTAGGTGGAATAATACCTAAGCTTACAATGATAATTAGAACTGCTACGACAGCCATTAAAATAGTATATAGTGTTAAAATTATTCTATCAGGAATGCTCATTTTTCATCCGCCTCCTTTGTATCTTTGGCAGGTTTACTTTCTTCTTCAGTACCTGTTTCTTCCCTTTCATCTTCTATTTCTGCGGTATTTTCCTGGTCATCTTGAGTAGTTGTATCTTCCTCTTTAGCTTTTTTCTCTTCTGCTTCTTCCTTGTCCAGGTCTTTGTCTATATCGTCAATATTGTTTTTCTCCAGCCGCTTTATACCTTCTACATGAACATTAACAGCTTTTACTTCATAACCTGTCATACTTTCTACAGCTTCTTTGGCTTTTTCCTGAATAGCAATAGCCACATCCGGGATATTATAACCGTAACGAATATATACATATACTTCCAAAGTTGCGCTTTTACCTTCAGCTGCTACCTTTACGCCTTTAGTCAGGTCTTTTTTCCCCAGCATTTCACTAATACCGCCCCTAATACTGCCGCTCATGCCGGCAACCCCGGGAATCTCAGCCACAGCCAGGCTGGCTACTATACTAAGTACTTCGTCAGCAACTTTAACAGAACCAACTTCTTCCGGTATATCTTCTGATTTTGCATTTGAATTATTGATATTTTCTTTGTCATCAGCCACGCTTTTCACCTCTGTTGGCATAATTATTCATAAACATCAGTATATTATACCATATTTATGTTATATTTGCCTAAAAAAAGCCTAAAAAACAAGGTTGCTTCCACCTTTGCCCTTTTACATCGGAAAATATTATCTTCCTTTTCTACTATTTACAATTTTACTTTATTTATTATCACAAATCTGTTAGAATGTTGTATAATTAATGTTAAATGATTTTGTTGAGGGGAGGAAAAGGTTTATGAGTAGTTTTATAAAAGATTTTCGGGATTTTGCTGTCAAAGGTAATGTTATAGATATGGCAGTTGGCGTAATTATCGGCGGAGCTTTCGGTAAAATAGTAGCTTCCCTGGTAAATGATGTGGTAATGCCCCCTATTGGTAAATTAGTGGGCGGTGTGGATTTTAATAATCTATTCATTACTTTGTCCGATAAAAAAGTAGCAACTTTGGCAGAAGCTACCCAGCAAAAAATTCCGGTTATTGCCTATGGCAAATTTATTACTAACGTAATAGATTTCGTTATTTTGGCTTTTGTGATTTTTTGCTTTGTCAGTGCCATCCAAAAGTTTAAAAAAGCGGCACCACCGGAAGAAATCCGTTTGTGCCCCTATTGCAAGAGTCCTATTGATAAGGACGCCACCCGGTGCCCTCATTGCACTTCTCAGTTAACCAAGGAATAAAAAATATGAAAATTTGTTAGGAGGATTACAGTGTCAGTATTAGACGTATTACAAGAAAGAGGTTTTTTAAAGCAATTATCTCATGAAGAAGAAATCAGAAATTTGTTGGAGAAGGAAAAGATTACTTTTTACATCGGCTTTGACCCCACTGCCGACAGTCTGCACATTGGTCATTTTATTGCCCTTATGGTTATGGCCCATATGCAAAGAGCCGGTCATCGTCCTATTGTACTTTTGGGCGGCGGTACCGGTATGATTGGTGACCCTTCCGGCAAAAACGAAATGCGTAAAATGCTTACTCCGGAATTTATTAACCACAACATTGAATGCTTTAAGAAACAAATCGGAAAATTCATTGACCTGTCTGAAGGCAAAGCTATTGTTGCCAACAACGCAGACTGGCTGCTGAACTTAAATTATGTTGATATGCTCAGAAGTGTGGCTGTGCATTTTTCTGTAAACAGAATGCTGGCAGCAGAGTGCTTCAAGCAACGTTTAGCCAGTGAAAACGGTTTGTCTTTCTTTGAATTTAACTATATGCTGATGCAAGCTTACGACTTCTACTACCTGCACAAGAAATATAATTGCATTATGGAATTAGGCGGCGACGACCAATGGTCCAACATGATTGCCGGGGTAGAACTTATCCGTCGTAAAGACCGCGAACCTGCTTACTGTATGACGAACGCTCTGCTGACTAACAGTGAAGGTCAAAAGATGGGTAAAACCGTAGGCGGTGCTGTCTGGTTAGATCCGAAAAAAACTACTCCTTATGATTTCTACCAATACTGGCGTAATATTGCTGATGCCGATGTTAAAAAATGCTTATCCCTGCTCACTTTCGTTCCCATGGACGAAGTTAACAGACTTAGTGCGCTGGAAGGTGCTGAAATCAATCAGGCTAAAATTGTTCTGGCCTATGAAGTTACCAAACTGGTTCATGGCCAAGAAGAAGCTGACAAAGCTAAAGCTGCAGCAGAAGCTCTCTTTAGCGGCGGCAATGATATGAGCAATGTTCCTACTGTCGAAATTACCGAAACCCAATTGGGCAAAAAACTTATTGATGTTTTAACGGAAGCAAAAATTTTCGCTACCAAGAGCGAAGGCAGAAGACTAATTCAACAAAATGGTTTATCCTTGTGCGAAGATAAAGTTACTGATATTGAGACTCTACTTAATGTGGACAGTTTCAAAGGTGCTAAAGATATTCTGGTCCGCAAAGGCAAGAAAAAGTACTATAAGTTAGTTTTAAAGTAAAATTTTAAAAAAGAAAAAACCCGAGGGTGGGATAGAACATTACGGTTCATCCCATTCTCGGGCCTTTTGTTTTGACTAAGTATTAACGAAATATCCTCGTTTTTCTTACAGTGCTGCTTTAGCGGTTTCTACCAATTTAGCAAATGCAGCTGCATCATTTACAGCCATATCAGCCATAACTTTACGGTCTAATTCAACACCGGCTTTAGTTAAGCCACAGATAAAGCGGCTATAGCTCAAACCATTAGCTCTGGTTGCTGCGTTAATACGAGCAATCCATAATTGACGGAACTCGCGCTTTTTAGCACGTCTGTCTCTACGAGCATACATTAAACCTTTCATTACGGTTTCATTAGCTTTTCTGAACAGCTTGCTCTTGGAACCACGATATCCTGCTGCTAACTTAAGAATATGTTTATGGCGTCTATGTGCAGTTACGCCGACTTTAATTCTTGCCATTGTTTAACTCCTCCTTTAATCAATACAGTCTTATGCGTAAGGCAACATTTTTGCTACGCGTTCATGATCAGTCTTATCCACTAATCCTGCTTTACGCAAGTTTCTCTTACGAGAAGGAGACTTGTGTTCAAGAATATGGCCTTTAAAAGCTTTAGCACGTTTGAATTCGCCGGTTGCAGTAACTTTAAAACGCTTTGCAGCGGCTCTACGGGTTTTCATTTTCGGCATGATAATTCCTCCTTATTGTTTGGCACTCTTAGGCGCAACAATCATAATCATGTTTCTGCCTTCGAGTTTAGCTTTCTTTTCTACTATAGAAATGTCCGCAAGTTTATCGGCCATTTTCTTCAATAAGTCTTCACCTAATTCCGGATGAGTAAGTTCTCGTCCGCGGAACATAATCGTAACTTTAACTTTGTCGCCATGAGTTAGAAATCTGGTTGCATGATTAGCTTTAACGTCAAAATCATGATCTTCTATGCCGGGACGTAGTTTTACTTCCTTAACATCAACAACCTTTTGCTTTTTACGAGCTTCTTTTTCACGCTTTTGTTGCTCGTAAATGTATTTGCCGTAATCCATAACACGGCAAACAGGTGGCTTAGCGTTAGGAGCAATTTCCACTAGGTCTGAATGTTGTTCTCTGGCTAACTCCAGAGCAGCATCCAAGGACATGATGCCTTGTTGACCGTCGGCAGTGTTAACACGAACTTCGCGAGCGCGGATTTCTTCATTAATCCGCAATTCATCCTTTGCTATGACAATTCACCTCCATAAAATAATAAAAACGGGTAGAAATAAATTCCACCCGTTAGTAATAATCAATATCACTGACCCTGTCGAGCTATGCTGCAAGGTGAGAAGCGGATGGCTTCTACTTCGTTACTCAAGTATCTTATCACATCAGCTAACTACTGTCAAGGAAAACTCAAATAATTATTGAACTTTGTCCTTGATTTCTTTCTTTAATTTCTTGACGAATTCATCAACCGGCATAGCGCCCTGGTCACCGTCTTTGCGACTTCTCACTGCAACAGTACCATCAGTCATTTCCTTCTCACCTACTACCAGCATGTAAGGAATCTTCTTAACCTGAGCTTCACGGATCTTGTAGCCGACTTTTTCGTTACGGTCATCCAGATGAACTCTGAAACCGGCTTTGATCATCTTGTCGTAAACTTTCTTAGCATAGTCACCGAACTTGTCCGTAATAGGCATAATACGAACTTGTTCAGGAGCCAGCCAAGCAGGGAATGCACCGGCATAGTTTTCAATAAGGATACCGATGAAGCGCTCAATGGAACCGTAAACTACACGGTGAATCATAACAGGACGATGTTTTTGTCCATCTTCCCCGGTATAGGTCAAATCAAATTTTTCAGGCAGCAGCATATCTAACTGAATAGTACCGCACTGCCAAGTACGACCAATGGAATCCTTCAGATGGAAGTCAATCTTAGGGCCATAGAAAGCACCGTCACCTTCGTTAATAGAATACTTCAGGCCGAAATCATCCATAGCTTTCTTTAAGGCACCGGTGGTCATTTCCCAGGTTTCTGCACTGCCCATGGCATTATCAGGACGAGTGGACAGCTCTGCATGATAGGTCAGGCCGAAAGTCGCATAGACTTCGTCAAACAACCTGATGGTTTCTTGAATAACGTCTTCAATCTGACTGGGCATCATGAAGATATGAGCATCATCTTGAGTAAAGCAGCGAACACGGAACAAACCATGTAAAGCACCGGACAATTCATGACGATGTACTAATCCCAACTCCCCGCAGCGAATAGGCAGTTCTCTGTAGGAGTGTGGTTCGTTGGCATAAACCAACATGCCGCCCGGACAGTTCATAGGTTTAATTGCATAGTCTTCGTTATCAATCTTGGTGAAGTACATGTTTTCTTTATAGTGATCCCAGTGACCGCTGGTTTCCCACAATTGACGATTCAAAATCATAGGAGTCATGATTTCTTGATAGCCATAGCGTTTATGAACTTCACGCCAGTAATCAATCAAAGTATTACGAATAATCATACCATTGGGCAGGAAGAATGGGAAACCGGGACCATAATCACTCAGCATGAAAATACCCAATTCTTTGCCTAATTTACGATGGTCACGTTTAGCTGCTTCTTCCATCATAGTAATGTAAGCATTTAATTCTTCTTTAGTAGCAAAAGCTGTACCGTAAATACGCTGCAGCATCTTGTTCTTTTCATTGCCACGCCAGTAAGCACCGGCAATGCTCATCAATTTAAAAGCCTTTACCCGGCCGGTAGAAGGACAATGAGGTCCTGCGCACAAATCAGTAAAGTCCCCTTGCTCGTATAAACTGATAATAGCATCCTTGGGCAAGTCATTAATCAATTCAACCTTGTAAGGTTCTTTTTCTGCCTCGAATTTTTTTAAAGCTTCTGCTCTCGGTAATTCTTTTCTTACCAAAGGAATATTAGCTTTAACGATTTTAGCCATTTCTTTTTCGATGGCCTTTAAATCCTCGGGAGTGAAAACATGGTCACTGTCCAAATCATAATAGAAACCGGTATCAATAGCAGGTCCAATAGCAAACTTGGTACCCGGGAATAAATGTTGAATAGCCTGAGCCATAACATGGGATGCAGTATGACGAATAGCATGGAGTCCTTCCGGAGTATCCGGAGTAACGAATTTAACCTCTGCATCATGGTCCAATTTATCGGAAAGGTCCATATTCTTTCCATCTACTACTGCCAATAAAGCTTTTTTACCTAAACCTTGAGAAATGCCTTTAGCAATCTCCAATAAAGAACTACCTGCTTCAACTTCTTTTTTGCTGCCATCCGGCAGTTTAACATTAATGTTAGCCATTTTTTCTCCTCCTTAAAATTGCACATCAAAAAGCCCGTCCCTAAAAAAGGGACGGGCTTAAGCTCGCGGTTCCACCCTGATTGGTTCAGCTAAAAAACTAAACCCTCTCGGTATCTTTAACGCAGATAAACGATCTAGCCTACATTATCGGTAGATGATTTAAAGGTGGTGTGATAATATTTATCCCGGCCTTTCTCATCTAACAGGCCTTTCTGTGGGGCATACGTACTATCTTGTCCTTCGCTCAATCTTTTCTGATGTTAACTTGTGTTTAATTATAGCACTTCAAATTGCAATGTCAAGAATTATCGGAACTTTTGGCTATATATTTGAAAAGGCCGAATAAGGATAGTGTAGAAATGGCACCTAATATGCTAAACATGAAGATATAATTGTCACCAATTACACTAATAGACCAGAATATACAAGCCATAAATAATGCCGATATCATGTTAAAACAGGATATAGCAGTAGCTCTTATATCTTTTTCTATAACGTTATTAAACTCGTCTAAAAGAACAGTTGTATAGCAATTGTTAAGAACACTAATTAACAAAATCAGGCAGGAAATGACCAGAGTTTTAGAAGTATTAAGTCCCAAAAAGGCTAAAGCGGTGCCGGCAATGGTAACAACCATCACCTTTTTTCTGCCAAATTTATTTATGAAAGTTTCTATTTGAGAAAAAGCCACTACAGATAACAAGGTTTCTATACAAAAGACCCAGGCTATGTGCTCTGTTCTCATACCAAATTTATTGAGTATGACTTGGGCTAATATATATATTGAAGAAACAATGCCTTCATTTAACCCCAAAAGAAAAAGTGCTTTTCTTAAAAACCCCTTGTTTTTAAATGCTCTAAATACATCGTAAAGAAATATTTTTTTTGAACAGCTTGCTCTAACAACGATATTAGGCAGAGAAAGCAAAATACACACTCCAATGATTTGTGCTGAAACACCTAACCACATTACCGATTCCCAACTGGTTTTTTGCAAATAACCACCTATAACCATGGCCAAACCAATTGCCCCGGTAATAATAGCGGATAACCTTCCTAACATTTTTACACTAGAAATTTTATCATCCATTAAATCATACAAATAGGCTGTATTAGTTCCGGAAACAAAAGTGCTGCCAATACCAAAAACTACTGCCCCTAAAACAAACATTACAAAGGTATCGGAAAAAAGCATGGATAAGTAATATATAATCATTAAAATACCGCCCATAAGCAATGCTTTTTTCTTTCCTATATTGTCCGCAATTATTCCCGTGGGTATTTCCCCTACCAGCATTGCAATATTAATTGTACTTTGAAAAAAAGCAATTTCCCCAAGGTTCAGTCCTTTGTAAATTAGATACAACACAAAGATGCTTCGTTCAAAAAACAGGCTGGATATGCCAACGTACCAAAACAACTTTTTAACATTTTTTCCCATTTATGGTGTCCTACATTCTGTAAATTTTCTATGATAATTTTCTCCTAAAGTTTGCTTAAAAACAAGGCCGTACATCCGCCATTATTTGGCATATTTACGCCAAAACTCCGGCGGACGTACGCCAATCCATTGCACATTCAACATAAAAAACTGTATTCCAAATGACGTCAAACATCATCTATAACTAAAGCAATGATGTTTTTAAATCAGTATATTATTTGCGTTTAGATATAAAACAAGGGCTCTATTTCACACCTTTTAATAAAAAGATGCTGGAATAGAGCCCTTGTTAATTTTTTTATTTTCCTAATCTATATCTGAAATCTTCGTAGCCGAACTTTTTAATCAGTTCAATTTTGCCATCAAGGTTTTCCACATAAATATCAGGCAATTTCATGCCATTAAAAGTATTGTTTTTGCACATTGTGTAGAGCGCCATATCTGCAAAGGCCAGTCTCTCGCCTATCTTTAATTGATGGTCGAAACTATAATCGCCGATTACATCCCCGGCCAGACAGGTTGCCCCGCCCAGTCGATAGGTATAAGCTTTTTCACCGGCTTTACCTGCATCAACCATAGGAGGACGATAGGGCATTTCAATAACATCAGGCATATGACAGGCACCTGAAGCATCAACAATACACAAATTGTAATCGCCATTCTGTGTTAAATCCAAAACAGTGGTTACCAAATACCCTGCATCTAAAACCACGGCCTCCCCCGGTTCTAAATACATTTGCAAGCTGAATTTATCCCGCCATTTTATAAGCAATTTCTCAAGCAAAGGAATATTATAATCCTTTTGGGTTATATAGTGTCCCCCGCCGCAGTTCAGCCATTTCAGTTTCGGCAAGACATCTCCGAATTTATCTTCTACCCCTTTGAGGGTAACAGCCAGCGCCTCAGCACCCTGCTCGCAGAGTGTATGAAAATGCACTCCGTCCAGCATGGCAATAAGTTCCGGTGTCATCAGCTTATCCCATTGTTCCCTAGTGGTTCCCAACCTGCTGCCGGGTGCACAAGGGTCATAGATAGCATGGGTCTGAGTGGAATATTCCGGATTAATCCTAAGTCCTACTTCTTTACCGGCCGCTTTAGCCTGGGGGCCGAAATGCTTTAATTGATTAGGACTGTTAAAAACAATATGATTGGCATATTTCAGCACATCCGCAAATTCATCATCCCGGTAAGCACCACAAAATACATGGCATTCCTTACCCGGCATCTTTTCTGCTCCCAAACGAGCCTCATAGAGACCGCTGGCTTCTGTTCCTGCTAAAAAAGGCTCTAGAACAGGATATAAATCATAGGCAGAAAAAGCCTTTTGTGCTAACAGAATTTTACAGCCGGTGTTATCTTGAATTTGCTTTAATACTTTACCATTGGCTATTAGCTTTTTGGTATCCAACAAATAAAAAGGGGTTTTAAGTTGCTTCGCCTCTTGCCAATTCATTTATTCTTCCACCAAAACAGGATGAGTGGTAGTCTTGGAAGGCAGACCCAAAGGCCCTAATTCTTCCAGGAAAGGATCCGGGTCGAATTCTTCGCAAGTATAAGCTCCTGCCTTATCCCATTTACCGGTTAAGAGCATCATAGCTCCGCATACTGCAGGAACACCTGCTGTATAGGGAACAGCCTGAGAACCAACTTCTTTGTAGCATTCCTGATGGTCGCAAACATTATAAATATAGAAATCTTTAGGTTTACCATCTTTGGTTCCACGGAAAATACAACCTATATTAGTCTTGCCCTTAGTTCTTGGTCCAAGAGATGCAGGATCAGGCAGCAAGCTCTTCAAGAATTGGACAGGAACAATCTTATGACCCTGGAATTCAACAGGATGAGTAGAAAGCATGCCTACATCTTCCAGACAATTCATATGATCAATATAGCTTTGACCAAAAGTCATAAAGAAACGAACCCTCTTTAAGTCAGTAAGATAATTAACTATGGATTCAACCTCTTCGTGATGAAGCATATAGATATCTCTCTCACCGGCGCCCTCGAAATTATATTTCTTATGAACGCTCATAGCAGGAATAGTGTGGAAAGAACCACCTTCCCAATAACTTGCAGGAGAAGAAACTTCTCTCAAATTAATTTCAGGATTGAAATTGGTAGCAAAAGGATAACCATGGTCACCGCCGTTGCAGTCCAAAATATCCAAGTATTCGATTTTATCAAATTCATGCTTTTTAGCATAAGCAGCATAAACCTGTGTTACGCCCGGGTCAAACCCACAGCCCAACAAAGCGGTTTTGCCGATTTTGGCAAACTTATCCTGATAAGCCCACTGCCAGGAATAATCAAAGAAAGCCATGAAATGCTTTTCTCTGCAGCGCTTCTCATAAATAGCGCGCCAAGTAGGATCATCGGTATTTTCCGGTTCATATCCTGCTGTATCCAAATAATGCACACCGCATTCTACGCAGGCATCCATAATGGTCAGATTATGATAAGGCATACCAAGATGAAGAACAATGTCTGGTTTAAATTCTTTAAATAATTTTACCAGCTCCCCAACATTACCTGCATCCACCTGTGCAGTAGTAATCTTAGTTTTGGTCTTAGGAGCCAACTCCTTAGCGATTTTGTCACATTTTGCCTTAGTACGGCTGGCAATACAAAGATCAGTAAAAATCTCACTATGCTGACAGCATTTGTGAACTGCTACCTGGGCAACGCCCCCACAACCAATAATAATCGCTCTGCTCAATTGTAATCATCCTCATTTCCCCTGAATTTTTGCAAAAAAATAAGTGTCTTGCACAGTAACATTGTACATGGCACTTCTTTCATAGCAAAATAGCCTGGTTCGCCTTACACGACTACCAGATATACTCGCCACAATACAGATTAAATTTTATCATAACTTACCTCAAACGTCAAATTAACTTAAAAAATACTGAATAACAAAATAAATAAGTAAAAACCCTTAAAGAAAATTCTTTAAGGGTTTTAAATACTTATTTACGTAATTCTAGTTTCTCAACGATTGTACGATAGCGCTCAATGTCTTTAGCCATTAAATAATTTAACAGACCACGACGTTGACCAACCATTTTCAGCAAACCACGACGAGAGTGATGATCTTTTTTGTGTTCTTTTAAGTGAGCTGTCAAATAATTGATACGCTCAGTCAAAATAGCAATCTGCACTTCGGGAGAACCGGTATCAGCTTCGTTGATACGATAAGTTTGAATCAGTTCTTGTTTTCTCTCAGGTGTCATCATGATGAGTTTCCTCCTTTATTTTCTTATTGCCCCAGCTGTAGCATCCGTTGGAGATTCGTAATGCCACGCAAAGGTTCCCGCTACTTTCGTAACGCGTAAAGATTATAGCATAGGCAGAAGAAAAAAACAACTACCTAAACCTTCTTTTTATTAAAGCACAGTCTTTATCAATTTGCGTTTTCAATTCTTCCAGACTGGCAAATTTGATTTCTGGGCGGATAAATTCATGAAGGTATACTCTAATCTCCCGTCCGTATAAATTGCCTTTATAATCGAACAAATGAGCCTCTAAATGGGTTTGTCCGACACCAAAGGTGGGGTTATTCCCAATATTAATCATTGCAGCATAAACTTCATCATCTATTTCTACTTTACCGGCATAAACACCAAACGCCGGCATAGCGATATTAGTATCCGTTAAATTAATATTGGCAGTGGGATAGTCCATAGTACGGCCTCTCTGGTCACCTGCAACTACAACCCCTGCAATGCTGTAATCTCTTCCCAGCATGGCGTTGGCTTTGGCCACATTGCCTTTATTAATAGCTTTGCGAATGTGAGTGCTACTGATAACTTCACGCTTTAACGTCAAAAGCTTACTGACCAAAACCGTAAAATCATAAGTCTTTCCTGCTGCCTGCAAGCTTTGAACATTGCCCAAGCCCCCAGCTCCGTAGGTATAGTTCTCCCCTACGGCAACTGCTTTCACATTAGCATCATGGAGCATTTTAAGGAACTCATCTCCCGACATCTGAGCAAAAGCCTGATTAAAAGGGATATTAACCAAAATATCAACATTTAAAGCCTGAAGCAATTTTATTTTTGTAGGCCTGTCGATAATTCTTTCGGGAACTAATTCCGGCATGATTTTAGACATAGGGTGATTGCTGAAAGTAAAAACCATCAGCTGGTATCCTCTGGCTCTAGCAAATTTTTTCGCCGCACCAATGACATCCTGGTGTCCAAGATGAATACCATCAAAAGTACCTAGTGCACAAGCACTATAACCCAATTTTGTATGTTTTAATTGATCAATACTTGAAATTATTTGCATCTTCACTCAACTTCCTGTGGGATATTTACTATTTTATGACCTCTCACTTTACCATCTTTTGCCAAAGCAAGACCCAACACCAGGCCATCGGTAGTGACTAATTTATACAAAGTCCCTTCCGTAATATTTTGCAGCGTAGTAGGTACTCCCTGAGCAATACGTCTGCCCTGCAGAGGGTTAACCGTAAGAACGGGGAAATCCATAATGGCAGTTTCCCATGGGAGAATACAGCTTGCCTGATCAGCAGCAATTTCTTCCAAAGTATGAGCGTTATCCAATGTGAATCTACCAACTTGCCGCCGCAAAAGAAAGCTCATGGTTCCTTCCATGCCCAAACGTCCTGCAATGTCTTCTGCCAGGGTTCTGATGAATGTACCTTTGGAACAGACTACATCTACCAGCATAGTGGCACCGGCATAATCAAGAAGGTCTAATTTATAAATAAATATATTTCTTGGCTGACGCTCTACTTCGATTCCCTTTCTGGCCAGCTTATAAAGTTTTTGTCCTTTATAGTTAATAGCTGAATACATTGGAGGAATTTGTTGAGTAGCACCCAAAAAACTTTGTAAACACTTTAAAATTGTTTCTTTCTCTAATTTTTTTACAGGGGAAGTTGCAATTACATCGCCTTCAGCATCACCTGTGGATGTCTTCATGCCAAAGGTAATTTCTGCCCTATATGTTTTGCTTTCTGCCACAGCATATTCCAAGAATTTGGTAGCTTTCCCTACAAAAACAGGTAATACCCCTGCTGCCATAGGATCTAAAGTCCCGCTGTGACCGATTTTTTTCATATTAAGAATCTTGCGCAAAGTCGCCACTACATCATGGCTAGTCATGGCCGGTGGTTTTAAAACATTATAGATACCGTCTAACATGCCATGGCCCGCACTTCTTTTATTATTTCAGACAATAATAAATTTTTGGCTTCTGCCAAAGGTTTGTTAATAGTGCAGCCGGCAGCTTTTTGATGTCCACCACCCTGGAAAAGCAAAGCTACCTTACTAACGTCAAGACTTCTGGACCGCATACTGATTCTGGTTACAGCCTTTTCTACTTCTTTAAACATTATAGCAACTTCTACCCCTTCAATATAACGGGGATAAGAAATAAAACTCTCCGTGCTTACATCTTCATCATACAATTCATTAGACAATTCAATTGTAGCTACTTTATTTTCTGCCCAAAACTGCATAGTGGCCAGAACCTTGGGTAACAGTTCCATAACTGCTTTGGATTTCATTTCTACATTATCAGAAATCACATTAGGCTCTACCCCAAATTCCACCAAATCCGCTGCAACCCGCATACAGTTAGGAGTTGTATTGGAGTACTTGAAATAACCACAATCAGTAACAATGGCAACATAGATACATGTAGCCATGGTCAAAGTCATTTTTACAGGCATGATTTGTACTAATTCATAAATCATTTGTCCTACAGCTGAGGCTTTGTCGTTTAACCATAAATAATCAGCATAATGAGTATTGGAAATATGATGATCAATATTCAAAATAGGTGCTTTTACGCACTCTTGGACAATACCGATTCTATCAAGAGAACTGGCATCTACCACTATCAGCAAATCAGCAGGATAATTAGTTCCTGCCTTAGGTCTCACATAAGAGTCAACTCCCGGGACAAACTGCAGATGACTGCCTACCTTGTCATCTACCATAACGGTAACATTTTTGCCCACTTGTTTAAGGGCCTCTGCTAACGCCAAAGTAGAACCGGTGGTATCCCCATCCGGTCCTATATGGCTTACTATTATTATATTTTTTTGGGTTTTTAGCAGCTCCCAAGTTTCTTCACAAGAAATTTCTTTACTCATGTTTTTTATCCTCATCTTTGATTTTCTTTAAAAGTTCATCAATATGAGAACTATATTCCATGGAAGTATCCCTGTGTAAACTTAAAATCGGGGCAACCCTTAAGCTAATGCGTTTGGCTATTTCCGAGCGGAAATAACCAAGTGCACTGTTTAAGCCTTTCCAGGCATCATCTTGCTGTTCTTTAGTACCATACAGACTGACAAAGACCTTAGCGTAGCTTAAATCCCTGCTTACTTCTACAGACGTAACTGTTACAAATTGGACTCTAGGGTCTTTTACATCTCTGATTAACATATTACTTAATTCTTGTTTAATTAATTCCTGAATTTTTTCTACTCTTAATCTGGTCATAATTTCTCCTTACTGAGGCTTAACTTCCTCCATGACATAGGCTTCCAGCTGGTCCCCTTCTTTAATGTCACGATAGCCGTCAATAGTAAGTCCGCATTCAAAACCTGCCACGACTTCTTTTACGTCATCTTTGAAACGACGAAGAGAATCCAGTTCTCCTTCATGAACAACGATACCATCACGTACTACACGAATTTTAGCAGTTCTGGTGACCTTACCGTCCAGTACATAAGCACCGGCAATAAGCATCTTAGAAATAGTAATGATTTGTCTGATTTCCACATGACCAATAACTTTCTCTTTAAACTTAGGTGCCAGCATACCTTTAATGGCAGCCTGAACATCATTCAGTGCATCGTAAATTACCCGATATGTACGAATATCTACTTTCTCATTTTCGGCAGCTTTTCTGGCATTGGCATCGGGACGAACATTAAAACCGATTATCAAAGCATTGGCAGCGCTGGCCAGCATAACATCTGATTCATTAATAGAACCTACACCGGCATGGACTACCACAACTTTTACTTCATCATTCTTAATGCCTTCCAAACCTTGTTTCAAAGCTTCAATGGTACCTTGAACATCAGCTTTAACAACAATGTTCAAGTCTTTTAATTCCCCTTCTTGAATCCTGTTGAAGATATCTTCCAGAGAAACCTTAGCTTTCTTTTGTTCTTCATCCTTAGCTTTGGCCAGACGTTTTTCTGCTACACTGCGGGCTGTATGCTCATCAGTAGCATCCATAATATCACCGGCAGCAGGAACATCATTTAAGCCCAACACTTCTACAGGTGTAGAAGGAGGCGCTTCTTTTACTTTTTCCCCACGGTCATTAACCATGGCTCTTACTTTACCATAGGTAGTACCTGCAATAATGGAATCACCAATATGTAATGTACCACGGGAAATCAGCACTGTTGCCACAGGGCCACGGCCTTTATCCAATTGTGCTTCTATGATAGTGCCTTGAGCGGCAAGATCGGGATTAGCTTTTAATTCCTGAACTTCTGCTACCAGCAAAATTGTTTCCAACAGTTCAGCAATACCTGTTCTCTGACGGGCAGAAACAGGTACCATAATAGTATCTCCGCCCCAGTCCTCAGGAATCAGGCCTTGCTCGGATAATTGCTGTTTAACAAATTCGGGATTGGCTCCCTCTTTATCTATTTTATTAATAGCTACAATAATTGGCACTTTAGCTGCCTTAGCATGATGAATAGCTTCCAGAGTCTGAGGCATAACACCATCATCTGCTGCTACTACTAAAACTGCCACATCTGTAACCTGAGCACCTCTGGCACGCATAGCAGTAAATGCTTCGTGACCGGGTGTATCAAGAAAGACAATGGTTTTTCCCTGACAGCTGACAGTATAGGCACCAATGTGCTGAGTAATGCCCCCTGCTTCGTGAGAAGTAACATGAGTTTTACGAATAGCATCCAACAAAGATGTCTTGCCATGGTCTACATGACCCATAACAGTAACAACAGGAGGACGTGGTATACGTAGAGCCGGATCATCCTCTACTTCAGGAACTTCTGTTGGGTCTTCAGCCGGCGGTGGTTCCTTGACTTCACAATTAAAGTCCATACCGACTAATTCAGCAGTATCATGATCGATATCCTGATTTATAGTAACCATTTTTCCCATTAGGAATAAATGTTTGATAACCTCGCTGACTTCTCGTTTCAATAAGTTGGCAAAAGTCTTAACATTAATGCTTTCTCCTACTTCTACACTGGTAGGACGTACAATCGGTGCAGCTACTTGGACGTTAGTTTGTTTTTGTGCATTATTGTTTCTGCTCTTGTTGTGTTTACGAGAGCGAATCAAAGCATCTGTGCTGCGGTTAGGTCTGCTGTCTCTTGTAGCATAAGAGCCCTTAAGCTTTTCGCGTTTTTCGTGCTTACCATAATTTTGTCCACGTTTACCCATTTCTTTCCCGGCATGAGTACTGTTAAGGCTAATTGGCGGAGTCTTTTCTACTGGTTCAGGACGGCTGAAACGGTTCTGTCCTTGACCTTGTCCTCTATTATAGCCACCTTGAGAATGCTGGC
>Ga0183095_11289_pt1 | contig 22374 bp, 22 predicted proteins | sample BioMet4_FD_130346 | JGI IMG/M metagenome (GOLD analysis project Ga0183095, IMG submission 130346) | Microbial communities from bioreactor (seeded with sewage sludge) at LBNL, California, USA - Biofuel metagenome 4 (v2) (version 3) | ecosystem: Engineered > Bioreactor > Anaerobic > Unclassified ...
GATGTGACAGTGTTTGAAGCTTTCCATAAGGAAGGCGGTGTCATGGTATATGGAATCCCTGAATTCCGTCTGCCTAAGGCTATTGTTGCCGACGAAGTGGAGAACCTCAAGAAGATGGGTGTTCATTTTGAGACCAACTTCCTTGTCGGGCGTACGAATACTCTTGAGCAGCTGCTTACCGAAAAGAAGTTTGATGCCGCATTTGTAGGCACCGGAGCAGGCCTTCCGAAGTTCCTCGGTATTCCAGGAGAAAATCTCATCGGCGTGTTCAGTGCAAATGAATATCTTACCCGTGCCAACCTGATGAAAGCATATATGAAAGACAAGGCGGATACACCAATGTTCGAAGCAAAACATGTCTGTGTATCCGGCGGCGGCAATGTTGCCATGGATGCTGCCCGTATGGCATACCGTCTTGGTGCTGAGTCTGTTACTATTCTGTATCGCCGTACTCGTGATGAACTGCCTGCACGTAAAGAGGAAGTAGGACATGCAGAAGAAGAAGGTGTCGAATTCAGATTTCTGGAAAGCCCCGTGGAAGTGCTTGGTGACGAGAATGGTCATGTGCGCGGTGTAAAGGCACTGAGCTTCAAACTTGGCGAACCTGACGCTTCCGGACGCAGAAGTCCGGTAAAGATAGAAGGCAGCGAGCATGAGATTGTCTGCGATGCGCTTATTGTGGCGCTTGGTAATGGCAGCAATCCGCTTATTGTAAAGACGACTCCGGGTCTGAATGCTGATCCGAAGGGACATATCATTGTCGATGATACGCAGAAAACTTCCCATGCAAAAGTATGGGCAGGCGGTGATATTGTTCTTGGTGCTGCAACGGTTATTCTTGCCATGGGTGAAGGCCGCAAAGCTGCAGCCGCAATCAATGAATATCTTAAAAAATAAGCTGTAACGGTACTGATAAAAGAGTCTGAAGCTGATGTCTTCAGACTCTTTTTTTTATATATGGCCTTGCGTGAGTTTATTTTTACTCATATACTTATCATATGCCTATAGTCCTGAAAACGCAGACACTGCAGACACCCCCAAGAGGGTTTGTCGGAATCACAAACATTGTACAGTATTCCATCAATGAGGTGATTGAAGAATTGAACCTTGATTATACGAAGTTCGAGGCTTCTGTCACGGTGTTTTGCCCGCATTCAACTGCAGCAATTACACTTGGTGAAAATGCAGACCATGATGTGCAGGATGATTTTATGCTGGCCTTGGACCGTGCATTTCCACATGCGGGTGATTACAAGCATGATAATTCTCCGGCGCATATGAAGACATCTGTTATCGGTTCCAGTGAAGCGCTTCTTGTTCATCAGGGGCAGCTTATGCTTGGACATATGCAGGCTGTTTATCTTGTGGAGTTTGACGGTCCCCGTACGCGTACAATCCATATACAGATAAGTTATTGATTAGTACCAGCTGCTGAAAATTTCACTCCAAATTATTTTTTACACTTTTTTCAGTGCTATGGTATACTGTGTATATGAGTACTGTAAAACTGGTTAAATTCAACCTGCATACTTCTATCCGTGACTTTGTCAACATTACTGACATGGTGCAGGATGCGGTAGGCAGCCTGATTTCAGAACAGAATCTAAATCCGGCTGATGTTGAAGGCTCGGTTCTGGTATTCTGCCCTTATACAACTGCTGCGGTCTCTCTTAACGAGAATACAGATCCTGATGTTCAGCATGATATTTTCCTGGGATTTGACCGCGCGTTCCCTGCACGGCCGGAATTCAGGCATGCGGAAGGCAATTCACCTGCGCATCTCAAGAATACGGTAACAGGCTGCAGCGAAACCGTCATTATCCATGAAGGGAAACTGCTGCTTGGTACGTATCAGGCGGTGTATGTGTGTGAATTTGACGGTCCGCGTAACCGTACTGTGTACGCACAGATTCATTTGTACTGATTGCGGATTCTTTATTTTATCCTCTCAAGTTTGCCAGGTACTGTCAGTTGCGTTACCGGAAATAATGCTATATATTTGACATATTATCCGCGTATAAATTCGGAGGTTGAAAATGGATAAAGTAGTTACATTCGGTGAACTGATGCTTCGCCTTGAACCGGCAGGATATTACCGGTTTGTTCAGGTAGATACAATGACATCTACATTCGGTGGCGGTGAAGCTAACGTAGCTGTTTCCTGTGCTAATTATGGAATGGATGCTTATTTTGTAACAAAGTTGCCAAAACATGAAATCGGTCAGTCTGCAATCAACAGCCTGCGCCGCTATGGTGTCCGGACTGATTACATTGTCCGTGGCGGTGATCGTGTCGGTATTTACTATAATGAACGCGGCGATTCACAGCGTGGTTCAAAATGCATCTATGACCGTGCAGGTTCTTCAATTCAGACAGCAAAACCTGAAGAATTCAAATGGGATGAAATCATGAAGGGCGCAAAATGGTTCCATATTACCGGTATTACTCCGGCTCTTGGACCAAATATGGTACAGGCCTGTATCGACGGCTGCAAAGCTGCAAAAAAAGCCGGTGCTATGGTAAGCTGCGACCTTAACTACCGCGGCAAGCTGTGGACAAAAGATGAAGCCCGCAAAGCTATGACAGAGATCTGCAAATATGTCGATGTCTGCATCAGCAATGAAGATGATGCGAACGATGTATTCGGTATCAAGGCTGCAAACACTGATACGACAAAGGGTGAACTGAATAATGAAGGATACAAGAGTGTTGCCAAGCAGCTTGCTGATAAATTCGGCTTTAAGAAAGTTGCAATCACACTTCGTACATCTATTAATGCCAACCGCAATGACTGGCAGGCTCTGCTGTATGACGGCAAAGATTACTGCTTCAGCAAGAAATACGAAATGTATATTGTTGACCGCGTAGGCGGAGGCGACAGCTTTGGCGGCGGTCTTATTTATGCGCTGGTAAACGGCAAGTCAACACAGGAAGCTGTAGAATTTGCTGTAGCTGCTTCCTGCCTGAAACACACAATTGAAGGTGACTTCAACATGGTGTCTGTAGACGAAGTAGAAAAACTGGCTGGCGGCAACGGTTCTGGACGTATTCAGAGATAGTTATAAAACCGGATATTCTGTCCGGCTTTATTCTGCAAAAATGCCATCCATGGCTTTACCTGTTCTGGTAAGTGATGGATGGCATTTTTTATGTACTGGATTCAGTATATTACAGCGGGGCGGCGGCTTTTAGTGCCTGCAGTTCCTTGGCATAGACTTCGATGCCGGACTGCCAGAATGATTTTTGCGTTATATCAAAGCCGGCTTCTTTGCACAGGTCTTCGCAGCTCATCATACCGGTATCGGACAGAAGCTTTTTGTATATGGCGGCAAACTTCGGACCTTCTTCTCTGTAACGGGCATACAGTCCGGCTGCAAAGAGCTGGCCAAAGGCATACGGAAAGTTGTAAAAATCAAGACCGGTACTGTAATAGTGTGATTTTACGGCCCACATGTATTCATGGCGGTTTTTGTTCAGACCACTGCCATAGCTCTTTTCCTGGGCTTTTTTCATCAGACGGCAGAAATCATCAGCTGTCAGTTCACCTTTTGCACGTGCGGTAAATACACTCTGTTCAAAATAATAACGGCAAAGGATATCGACAAGAACCTGGCATACATCCTGCAGGTCAAGTTCTATGAGTTTTGCCTTGTCATGGCCTTCTGAATGTTCTATGGCATCGTGTTTCACAATTGTCTCGGCAAACGTGCTTGCGGTTTCTGCAAGAGTCATCGGATAACCGCTGAGCATATATTCTTTTCCGGCTATGCAGGCATGGTGATATGCGTGCCCAAGTTCATGGGCGAGTGCGATGATATCGGAAAAGGCTCCTGTAAAATTAGTGAGTATGCGGGATTCTTTTTGTACCGGAAAATCCTGGCAGTATGCGCCTCCGACTTTTCCGGCGTGGACTTCCGCATCGATCCAGTTATGTTTGAATGCATTTTCTGCAAATGTTCCCATATCGGTACTGAAGGAACTGTATTCACGGATAATATATTTTTCAGCTTCTTCAAATGACCAGGTTCTGCTGAGAAGAGAATCAGGATCTGTTTTGCTGCTGTTTTCCGGCAGTGGTGCGAACAGGTCATAAAAGGACAGGCCGTCAGTCTGTTTTTTGTCTGCATCCGCTGTTGCATTTGCTTTGCGCAGCAGCTGTGCCTTGTACTGCATATAGTCCCGCCACATTGGCAGGCTGTCTTCTATTGCGCTGATAAGTGCATCGAGTGTTTTTCTGCTCATACGGGAAGATGCCAGTGCACGGTCTATAGCGGCTTTCCAGTGGCGGCGCTTGTTCAGAGTTACGGTTTCACCTTTGAGATTGTTCAGGGCTGCTGCTATTGGTATACGGTTCTGCTTAAGCAGACTGATTTCTTTTTGCCATGATGTTTTGCGGAGTGCCGGATCAGAGGAATATGCGTCATTCCTGAGTTCATTGAATGTCTTTCCAGACTCTTCATCTTTCAGATTTGATATGATCTGCTCATGAAGCATTCCCCATGCATTGCCTCCGGTCCTCTGCAGATCCGCGGCAAGATTTTCTTCCTGATCGCTCATCTGATGGTGTATATCATCAAGGATCTCGTTTATTATGTAACGATAGCTGGCATAAGAGGGGAAACGTCTGTAGAAGTCTTCAAGCTGGGATGCATGAGCTTTCAGTATTGCACGGAAGGTCAGCTCCTGCTGCTGTGAGCGCAGGCTCATCTTGTCGAGCATGGCTATGTTATCAAGATATGCCTTGTTTGTTGTATCAGTCGAATAGACGATATATGCATAGGCGGACAGATTTTCTTCAAGTGCATCTGTCCTGTTTGCTGCTGCAAAAAAAGTGGACAGCCAGAGCGGAAAATCGAAATTTACATCGCTTGTCTTTGAAATGGTATGAGCTGAAGCAAACAATGCATCCAGTTCATCCATGCCTTTTATATAGTCTGCCAGTGCCTGTTTGTATTCAGAACTGGTCAGACTCGGATAAATAGAATCAAGGTTCCAGCGGGGAGCATTAAGGACAGTATTCTGTTTCATGCTTTAAATATACATATTTTTATATCAAAAGTGAAACAGATGCCTTTTTGATTACCCGATAAAGTCTTTGCGCATCGGGGTAAAGATATCGATTAGTTTTGATTTTTCGAGAGCAACGACGCCATGTTCAACATTAGGTGCAATGTGATATGTGTCACCTGCTTTTACAATCTTTTTGCCGATACCTTTTTCTTCAACTTCAAAAGAACCTGATACCACATAACCAATCTGTTCATGGGGATGATGATGAAGTGCACCGATTGAACCTTTTTCAAAGGTCAGTTCACATGCCATAAGGTCTTTTGAATAAGTAAGAACTTTCCGGGTGACACCGCCGCCGAGATCTTTTATTGGAAGAGTACTGCTGTCTGTAATCATTGCTGATAACCTCTTTTATATAAAACTGCGGTATACTAAAACCGCTGTAAAGGAAATTATATAATGATATACTACAAAGGTAGAAAAGTATAGAAAGAACCACAGGCAAAATATCAGGCAAATATGTTTTTAAACAAAAAAAAGGGCCACAAAAAGGAGGAAGGAATGTGGCCCTTTTCAAAACTATTTGTATGTTGCTGATGATGTTAATATACTGAATATCATCATGTATGTCAATTGAATTTACTGGAAATCTTTGCATTTGTTGCGGTTTATGGTAATAATTAACTGTTATATTTGTTTTTTGACATGGAGTGCTGTTATATGAAAAAGATAGGAATTATTGGAGCCATGGAGATTGAGGTTGAAATGCTGAAAAAAGCTATGCAGCCTCTGGCTGGGAAGAAAGAAATCGCTTCTACAGAAACTGCCGGCCTCGTTTTCTTTGAGGGCAGTATAGGCGGTGTTGATACTGTCGTTGTACGCAGCGGTATCGGTAAAGTGAATGCAGCACTTTGTGCGCAGCGTCTTATACTGCAGTTTGGTGTTACTGCAGTTATTAATACTGGTATTGCCGGTGCTATGGCGCATGGACTGGGAGTCCTTGATATAGTAGTCTCCACAGATGCACTCTATCATGATATGGATGTAACCGGTTTCGGTTATAAAATATGCGAAATTCCCCAGATGAAAGTATCTGATTTTGCTGCAGACACACACATGATTGATACGGCACGTAGTGTATTTAAAGCACTGCCAGCTGCAGTCGGGCATCATATTGTTTCCGGCCGCGTAGCTTCCGGTGACCAGTTCATATCGGACAAAAAAATAAAAGAACATATCCGTGATATCTGTAATCCTGCCTGCGTGGAAATGGAAGGTGCAGCTATTGCGCATGCCTGCTATATCAGCGGTGTGCCGTTCCTGATTATCCGCTGTATGTCTGATATGGCAGACGACGGCGGAGAAAACACCTATCAGTTTAATGATAAAACTGCTGCAGAACTAAGCGGGTCTCTTGTAATGGCAATGCTGGAAAAGCTATAATAGGTTCTATGGAAAAGAAATATAACGTCGACAGTTTTAATCTTGATCACACGAAAGTGACAGCTCCGTTTGTCCGTCTTGCTGCAAAGAAAGTCGGACCCAAGGGGGATGTCGTTACAAAATTCGATATCCGTTTCTGCCAGCCGAACAAAGAATTCATGACAACGGGTACAGTACATACGCTTGAACATCTGATTGCTGAATATATTAGAGATGAGATGGAAGGCGTTATAGATTTTTCTCCAATGGGCTGCCGTACCGGTTTTTATTTTACGATATTCGGCGATCATGATGAAGAATTTGTAGCAAAACATATGCTGAATGTTCTTAAGAAAGTTGCTGTATGGGATAAACCTGTTCCGGCTACTACAGCCAAGGAATGCGGTAATTACCGTGACCATGACCTCGATGGCGCAAAAGTCTGGGCAAAAAAATGGGTTGACGGTATCGAACAGCATGGTTGGAACTGTTATAAATAACGGTTTAGTGGATGTCATATTGGAATTATAACAGATGAATATTCTCCAGAAATTCAGAGAAACTGTCACATCGGTCGTGCCGGTAATGCTTATTGTCATTATCCTGGGTATTACAGTGGCTCCGCTTGGCAGCAGTCTGATTATCCGGTTTATTGTCGGCGGTATCCTGATGATTATCGGGCTGACAATATTCCTGCTTGGTGTTGATGTCGGCATTCAGCCTATCGGTGAACTCTGTGGTGCAGCGCTGACGCGCAAACGCAATCTGCCGCTGCTTCTTTCTGCGTCTTTTGTAATCGGTTTTCTTGTTACAGCAGCGGAACCTGACATACAGGTACTTGCGGATCAGGTAAGAAGTATTTATCCGCTTGTAAATAAACAGATACTGATCGCAATGATTGCCGGAGGAGTCGGACTTTGCATGATGGTTGGTCTGTTCCGTGTTATGGTGCATTTTTCACTGAAGATCATACTGCTGGCCTCATATCTGCTTATTTTTGCCGTTTCATTCTTTGTAACTCCAGGCTTTACCGGTATTGCTTTTGATTCCGGCGGTGCTACAACCGGGCCTATGACAGTGCCTTTTATCATGGCTTTGGGACTCGGTGTTTCTGCTGTTCGGGCCAAAGATGCTGCAGGTAAAGGTGATTCCCAAAGCGACAGTTTTGGTCTCGCCGGTCTTGCCTCTGCGGGACCTATTCTTGCAGTCCTTTTGTACGGTCTGTTCCTTTCTGAACACGCATCTGTTTCCCAGTCTGTCTCAACAGGCAGTGCGGCATCTGATGTTGCAGGTCTGGGGATATTTCTGGAGATACTGCCCGGATTTATCCATGAAGCTGCAATGTCCCTGCTGCCGCTTGCTGCATTGTTCGTTGTCTTTCAGATACTGCTGCTTAAAATGCCGCCCCGTCAGGTTGCCCGTATGACAAGCGGTCTGATATACAGTTTTATCGGACTGGTGATATTCCTTACCGGTGTAAACGGCGGGTTTATGACTGCAGGCAGAAAACTTGGTGAACTGCTTGGCACGCAGGCTGTACAGTTTGGCGGCATCTGGTATTTCCTGCTTATTTGTACAGGACTGCTGCTTGGTGCTGTTGTTGTCATTGCGGAACCTGCAGTCTGGGTTCTGACTGACCAGGTGGAATCAGTATCCGGCGGTACTATAAAACGCAAAGTACTGCTTATATTTCTTTCAGCAGGTGCTGCAATTGCTATCGGACTTGCAATGTGGAGAGCTGTTTCCGGATTCAGTCTCATGCGTATTCTTATTCCGGGATATGCAGCAGCGCTGCTGTTGATGATTTTCTGCCCTGATCTTTTTGTCGGCATTGCATTTGATTCCGGTGGTGTGGCATCAGGGCCTATCAGTTCCACATTCATACTTTCGTTTACACTTGGCGTATCATCGGCAGCCGGCAGTCATTCTGATGCTTTTGGTGTCATTTCGCTTATAGCAATGATGCCTCTGATTGCTATCCAGATTCTCGGCCTGGCATACAGCCGGAAAAGGAAGAACATATGACAGCATACAGTCTTCTGGTTTGTGTTGTGCCGCATAACAGCGGCGAGTATATTACGGAAAAAGCTGCTGCAGCCGGTTCGGGCGGCGGTACCATATTGATGGGCAGGGGCACTGCTTCAAGCACGATACTCCAGATGCTTGGTCTTGGAGATACTTCCAAAGATATAGCATATATTCTAGTTCCGCATGACAGAAAACATCAGATCATGAATGCTATAGCGACGGCTTCTTCTTCAAAGAGACAGCATTTTGGCATACTGTTCGCAATGGATGCTTTTAAATTGATAAAAGCCGGTAAGATTACCGGAGGAGATGATTCAATGGCAGCTGAAAATAGACACCAGTTAATAACGATAATAGTTAACCGGGGATTTGCAGATGATGTTATGGCTGCTGCCAGAAAAGCTGGCGCAGGCGGCGGTACTATCGTTAATGCGCGCGGTACAGCAAAAGAGGGTGATGCAAAGTTTTTTGGAATGCAGATAGTTCCTGAAAAAGAAATGCTGATGATCCTTGCTGACAATGACAAAGCCAGCAGTATCATTGATGCTGTAAAAACACTCAAGTGTCTTACAGAACCGGGATGCGGTATTGCATTCTGCACTGGTGCAGACAGCTTTACTCCGCTTGGCAGACAGCACAACTGATATGTCTGACTTGGAAAAACCTCTTTCCACAAAAGCCCGTATTCTGCGTGAGCTTACTTCTCCGCGTTCTGACGACGGTTTTGTATCCGGACAGGAACTTGCAGAAAAATGTAAGGTTTCCAGAACTGCAGTATGGAAAGCCGTGCAGACTTTGATGAGGCAGGGAATGGAAATAGAAGCTGTTACCAACAAGGGGTATCATCTAAAAGGCTGTGGAAACTCTTTAAACCGGGAGAATATAGAAGTACTTCTTTCTCCTGGAATTGCAGGTCGGATTTGTGTGTATAAGACAATTGATTCAACAAATACGGAAGCTAAACGGTGGTGTGCTGAAAAAAGTCCTGCCGCTGTGCATAAAAGTGTAATCGTTGCTGAACAGCAGACTGCGGGTAGAGGCCGGATGGGGCGGGCGTTTTATTCTCCGGCAGAAAGCGGCCTGTATCTTTCTATTTTATATTCTCCCTGCGGAGGAGTACGCCAGCCGGCAAAGATGACTGCCGGTGCTGCAGTTGCCGTATGCAGATCGCTTGACAGATTATACGGTATTACTACCCGGATAAAATGGGTAAACGATATATTCTACAATGGCCGGAAAGTCTGCGGAATACTGACTGAAGGCATAAGCAGTCTTGAGTCTGGCATTGTTGAAACCGCAATTGTAGGAATCGGTGTTAATATTTCAAACGGAACCGGCGGTTTTCCTGCTGAAATTGCAGCTGTTGCCGGGTCTGTTCTGGGAAATGGTACCAGCAGTGTTTCACGGAATCAGCTTGCGGCTTCTATCATAGAAGAAGCACTGAAAATCTATGATGCTGAAACTGATGGCCGGAAAGAAGCTGTTGATAAAGTTATGCAGGAATATAAAGAACGGTCAATGATCATCGGAAAAACTGTTGAAGTCTGCCCCTTGGCTGGGAGTACTGCCGATTCATACAAGGCTGCTGTGCTTGATATTGGAGATGATGCTTCTCTTATTGTTCAGGATGAAAAGGGTTGCAGACGAGAACTGCAGAGCGGAGAGATAACGCTCCACTCGGATAATTTCCTGTCCTGAATGTTGTTTGTTGCTTTATATGATGTTATAATCTAGTATATTATCTTGTTTTTAGGAATGGAGATGAAGAACAATGAGTGATTCAGAATTAGATCCCTCTATTGCGGCTCTTTTACGCGGTGCTGCGCCTGTACAGGACAAAGATGAAGCTGCTGTCAGCACTGACACACCGCCGGCTCCTGCAGGGGATTCTGCTGCTTCCAAAAGCATGAATAATGTCGATCTGAATGTTAAAGCTTTTAAGCCGATAACAAAATTCTTTGAAGATGTGCCTTCTCATGTCTTTGATGATCCTTCGTATTATAAAACAGCGCTGACAGGTGAGGACCAGTCTGCACAGAGGGTGCATATGGTCCTTTCAAAATATCTGACCTGCAAGGATCCTAAAGACCGGACAATATACCGTCAGCAGCTTGTTACTGCATACTGGGATTTGGTAGCGTCCATCATGCCGAAGATGTCGAGTATATCTACTCCTGTTCCAAAACGCATGATGCTGAGATTCGGTGTTCTGCTGCCTTCTCTTTTTACCGGGGAACAGAAAGATATGTTTTCAAAGGTCATCATGGCAAACGGTACAGGGGAGCCCGTTTATTACATGGACGAATGGTTTCAGGAGATTGCATCCGGAAGAATGAAAATTTCCATGACTGATGAAACAAGACCGGCACATAAAGGCAATGGACCAGAGGCAGCAACTGCAGAGCAGCAGCGGCTGATGGATCTGCAAAGCAAGAACTCCGGCAAGCTGCAAAGTGCGGAAAGCCAGGTCAGCATAAAAGAAACTGAACGGGCAATGCTGGAATCAGAACTGCGGACACGTGTTGATCTTATGTGTGATCATCCGCCGATGGCAGGTTTTGAACCTCATAAGATGCCATATTCAGAAACGCAGAAAAAACTGTTCGGTGAGATAGGTGAACGACTGCATAATCTTATGAAGAATGATAAAGATCTAGCTTCCTGTCTTAAAGATTATCAGGAAGCAAAGATGGCCTATGACAGTGTTGAACAGAAACTTGCCGGCGGCCCTATTATTACCACTGTAAATAAGACTGATATGAATACGGAAATGACGACAGTGCGGCAGATGGCAAAAATGACCGTAGGCCGGCAGGGTAATCAGTTTCCGCTTTTCAGCAGAGAATTTTTCCATTGTATGCCAAAAGGAACAGGATTCCGTGAAAATGTTCTTTCCATTATGGCCTGGATTGAATCGATTGACACGGGTGCATTCTGCCGTATACATAAAAACGTACCGTACAGAATAGTACCGTATGTACTGCTTGTTCCCACATATGGTGAGTTCGGTTTCTGCTGGGAACCGTTTGACCGGTACAACCGCATTACCAGCCGCGGCCGTATCGTTGTTCCTATGTATCCGCGTGATCTTACTGTCGCAGTCCTCCGGGCTGTCGCAGATCTCCGCTGGCAGGTTGCCAAGGAGAAAGCGTCTTATTACTGGATGGAGGAAGGTCTTACCGGGCAGTATTACCAGTGGATAGATTCACAGAAGCTTAAAGGTGATCTCAAATCATTCTTTGTTGAAGATTATATTCTGTGGATGACAAAAGAATCAGAAGGTGTACAGCGCCTCGATAAGAATGTGCGTGCTATATTCTGGCGGTTTATGCCGTTCCCGCAGACTCTGAAAGATGAATTGAAAAAGAGGAGCCTTGTGTACGCAGAACTGTGTCAGAAGGATCTTAACCGTTCGATGTCTGATGGATATTGATATAAAAAAAACGTATGCCTGACAGAGCATACGTTTTTTTTTCTTTGTGCGGATTCTATCTGTACCGCGGATCATTTGGATCCGGATGCTTTTTATCATACAGATACTGGGCTGCGACCTTGGGATTGATTTTGTCTTTCAGGTTGAGTTTGATGATAAAATATCTTATTATCCGTATTGAAAGGAAGAAATCGATTACCAGCCCACCGATAAGGACAACCGGCATCGCAATCTGGATTGGCAGAGCGGTCTGGCATTTAAACACTTTATAAATCATAAAAGCTGATGCTATAAAGAGGACAAACATTATTGCAAGAGTAAGGATGACGTTTGCTAATCCTGTAACAACTGCAAATACAATCGTATTGTTTCTTATTTTTCTATCGACCATAGTTATACATCTCCTGCTGTTTAATGTTCTTTTTTTATGGTTATGATGAACGAAATGATGAGGATTGCACCGCAGATAATAACGGACATATCTGCGACATTAAATGTAGGCCAGCGTTCGAGACCGAACAGACCGTAGAATTTAACATCGATAAAATCGATGACGCCTTCTTTGCGAAAAATACGGTCAAACAGATTGCCGAATCCGCCGCCTAGTACACCGCAGATACACCACCTCTGAAGAGCGGTAAATTCAGAATTGCGGAAGTATATAACAAGCACAATAATGAGCACTGCGAGTGGTGCTGCAGAAAAGAGAATGCTGCGTATAAGCCCCGGAAGACTGTCTCCAACACTGAATGCAATACCTGAGTTACTTACATGAATAATGCGGAGAAATCCTCCAAAGAAGGAAGCTCCGATTGTAAAGGGCGGAATCAGGTCTGCAATGATGCACTTTGTAATCTGATCAAGTGCGAAAATAAGAACAGTCAGTATGAGCGGAAACAGCTTGCCTGCTGTCTTTTTTGAAATTGCCATGATTTTGCCAGTATAACAAGTTACCTTTGTTGCGTAAAGCTCTGCAGAAATTACAGGCCAGTCGGAATATCGATAAAAACAGTCTCTATGCCCTTTTCTTTTTCAAGTTTGGCACGAACCAGATTTACACCGATAGTTTCTGTCTGATAATGGCCGCCTGCAATTACGTTGATATGTGATTCTTCTATAGGATGGTAATCCTCGTGACCAACTTCTCCGGTGATATATGCGTCAACACCGGCGCGTACGGCCTGTACTTCATCTTCGCCGGCGCCGCCAGTGATGATTGCAACACTGCGTATCTCTTTTTTGCCGAATGGCAGAATATGCAGGGGTTTTTCATTTTTCAGCAGCATCTGCTGTGCAAGTTCCGTGATGGATACAGGATGAGGCAGAATCCCCTTAACACCTATCATCATTCCCCGCCATTCACCGAACGGTTTGAGATCCGTCATTCCAAGCCTGCGGGCCATACCGTAATTGTTTCCGGTTTCCTGATTTGCATCAAGTGGAATGTGACTGGCATACAGTGCAACGTCATTCTTTATAAATGAGGCGATCCGGCTGTAATGGTTGCCGGTAATAGTATCGCAGCTTCCCCAGAAGATTCCGTGATGTACAAAAAGAATCTGCGCATGCAATTCAGCAGCTTTTTCAGCAGTTGCCAGACATGCGTCTACCGCAAATGCAGCCTTTGTTATCTGTCTGCTGTCCGGAGCAGAATTTGAAATCTGTATGCCATTGTGTGACGGATCGCCGGGGAATTCTTCCTTTTTGAGAAAAGAATTAAAGTATGTATCCAATTCATTCAGGGTCATCTGGCACCTCCTGCGGCTTCAACAGCCTTTGCTGTCTTTAAAGCCATATATCTTGGGATGAACAGTGTCGGATCACGCTGCGGGCCATGTAAAAAGGAGCATAAAAGCGGATCTGTCTGTTCGATGCAGCCGAATCCAGGGGTTTTATATTCGGGTATCTTTTCCAGCTGCAGCGAACCGGATATCTGAAAAGGATATTTCTGGCAGATCGTTTCAAGGGCCTTGCTGCTCATTGTATCACCGATAAGAAAGAATTTTGTATGTGCTCCGTATTTTTCTGTTCCTGTCAGTATCAGCATGTCATATTCTTCCGTGATATTTTCCGTAAAAGTGGAACTGAGGACCGTATAGCGTTCATTCTTTTTTGCATTCAGAAACAGCAGGGCAAATCTGCGGGAAATGGAAAGGTCCAGTTTTGGAGAAAGCCACCTGACATCAGGAGGATATATATCTGCAGCCAATACTGTATAACCTGCATGTGCAAGCAGAATCAGATAGGGCATATACCGTGTTGTGTCTGCTTTTTTATCTGCGGAAAAAAGCAGGACAGTCTTTTTTGCCGGAATAGACGAATCTGGTGCAAAGGTCCAGAGAATACCGTCCGCTTTTTGTGAGATGCTGCTTTTTATCTTTATGCCTTCTTTTACAGTACCTGTAAGTATCTGCCGGGATAATGTTACATTGTAATTTTTTGGCAGCACTTTGACAGGTCTGAAATATATGGCAATTACAGACAGTCCGATAGCAGCTGCCATCGCTGTGAGAGAAAACGCAAAGAATACAGGATTGTAATGGTCAACATACAGATGAGATGCAAATCGTGCAATAGCATTGATATTTGCAATAAAAACAAGAAGAGACAGGATAAGGATAGCACCTTCCATCGGAGTAATACCCCAGGCAGTAATCTGGAGCAGAGCTATGACAAAGGAGATAGGTGCAAGAATCGCGATATAAACTACTTTTTCCCGTTTCAGAAAAAGAACCCGCCCGCACAGAATGATAATCAAACCGAGGCAGAGCAGTTCACCGATAAGTAAATCAGACATACAGTTATACTATACGAAAAAATAAAGTACATCAACAATGACAGATATACAGCAATAATGTATGTAAAAATCAGCAAGTCCCTTTTTATTTTTACTTTTCTGTGTTACAATTTCAATAACTATATAAAAAGTGTGATCTGGATAACATGCTATGAGCAAACCAAAGAAAATAGTCGTTGACCGTTCAAGAGTCAGAATGGCAATTGAAACAGGTATTCCTCTTTCAATAACTACGTATACACTTCCTCACGATATGGAAGTATATATGGAAGAGGTACTGTCTGTGTTTCTGACCGAACTCGATCAGAAGCAGATGATAGAATATCTAAGCTACTGTCTGGGCGAACTGATTACCAATGCCAAGAAAGCAAATACAAAACGCGTGTATTTTAAAGACAAGCATCTTAATATAGCAAATGAAGCCGATTATGAACTTGGCATGAAAACGTTCAAGGAAGATACCTTGAATAATATCAATTATTATCTTGATCTGCAGAGAAAATCCGGTCTGTACGTCAAACTGATTCTGCAGATGCGTAAAAACAAGATAAAAATTGAAGTACGGAATAATTCAGATTTAACTGTATTCGAATATAAACGCATCCATGATAAACTTTCACGTGCACAGCAGTATACGTCAATAAATGAAGCTGTTGCCCAGATTCTTGATAACACGGAAGGGGCCGGCCTTGGCCTCATAATTATGATCCTGATGCTTGAAAAAGTCGGTTTGACGGAAGAAAACTATCAGGTACTTTGCCAGGACGGAGAAACAATAAACAGAATCATACTGCCGCTGAATGAAAAAACACAGAGCAGTCTGTCTTTGCTGTCTTCAGAATTTGTAAGGCTGATAGATGATCTGCCGCAGTTCCCTGAAAATATTGTTGCCATCAACCGCCTTCTGAATGATCCTGATTCAAAACTTTCAGACATAGCGATGCACATCAGTAATGATGTTTCTCTTACTGCTGAACTGCTGCGGATGGTCAATTCTGCCGCATTCTCCATTTCGACACCCTGTAAAAGTATTACCGATGCCGTACGGCTGGTGGGTATACGCGGCATCAAGAATCTGCTGTATTCTATTGGTTCTATGTCAGCTCTTTCAGCCGGTGAAGACAAAGTTAAAAAGGAAATCTGGGTACATGCGTATGCAGTCGCATTCTTTTCATACAATATTGCCCGTAATTTCTGTGCTTCGGAAAAGCAGATTGTGGAAGATGCCTATGTGTGCGGACTGCTGCATGATATGGGAAAGATTGTATTCCAGACAGCACATCCTGATATGATGACGCATCTGATACAGATGTGCAAAGACAAGGGGATATCAGAGAGCATATTTGAGCTGCTGCTTGCAGGTGTAAATCACGGTGAAATCGGTGCACTGATTGCAGAAAAATGGAATTTCCCCGATGTAATCGTCAATGTAATCCGCTATCATCATGAACCGGATCTTGTACCGGAAAAATATCATAAACTCACGTCACTGGTGTATCTGGCTGATATCATGGTGCATTATGCTAAACAGGAAATCGAATACAATCAGATTGATCCGGATGTTCTTGATATGTTCAAGATTGCCGACCAGACACAGTTTGAAAGCATAGAACAGCGGCTGAGTGCTGCTTTCCGGCAGCAGTAGAATTACTGTTTTTTTTCCAGGAATTCAGTCCATTTCTGCATCAGGATACCAAAGGCTACACCGACATTCAGTGATGCCTTGAGACCTTTCATGGGGATGGTAACACGTCCGTACGTTGCGCGCTGCAGTGCCTGCGGGCTGACTCCCAGTTCTTCCGAACCGATGATACATATACCTTTTTCAGGAAATGTGAACTGTTCAATAGGGGTGCCTCCGGTTTCAAGCACGAATACCGGTATATCAGCAGGCAGTTCTTCAAGCTTTTTACGTTCCCAGCCAAGTGTTTCAATACAGCCCATTCCGCTCCGTACAGCACGAGTCTGTGCGGGATCCGTACAGAACGGAGAAATATAGACTTTTTCAGCACCCATGGCTTCTGCTGTACGGAAAACCGAACCGAGATTAAATGGAGAGCGGATATCTTCTGCATATACGCATACGCCCGGGTAAAAATCACGCTGACGGATTACTCCGGTACTGGATACCGGCGGTGCATGAGGGGCAATTACAAGATCCCATTCAGCAGGAAATGTTCCGATGATTTTTAAAAGACAGTTCCTTGCACAGTTGCAGACATGCCGTTCATCAAACGGAACTTCGGTCAGAAGATGTCTGAGTTCTTCCGCTGCATCCTGAGAAAGTTTTGGATCCTGAAGCAGTATTTCCACAAGCCTGCGGGTATATTCAGGACGCGTCATAGACTTGAATGAATATTCTGTACCTTTTTCTGCTATGCCTGCAATATCACGTTCAAGTGCACCAAACGTGAGAGCTAATTTACGGCGTTTCTGTCCGCCGGAAAGCTGGAAAAGTTTTGACGGATCTATCATTTAATATGCAAGCTTTATCAAATCAAACAGATCATCGGCAGTAACGCTGCGGGGCAGTGTATTGATGATGTCGATGGATCCTGAATCTTCTGCAGCAAGTGAAAGCTGCTCTATGGTTACAGAAATATCCTTTAATCGTGCCGGCAGATTTGCTTTTGCAAGGCGCTGACGGATATTTTCCGCAAAAGCGGAAACCAGGTCTTCCGTTTTACCTGTAGGAGGCGTTATGCGCATGATCTGTGCAAGTTTGATAAGACGGTCTGTTTTAAATTTTGCAGCATCCTCTATGATATACGGGAACAGAATTGAGGTGCACAGTGAACGCGAAATGTGATAGCGCGAGTTAATACAGAGAGACAGAAGTGTTGCGGCTCCAGCGGAACTGGTCGCAGCACCAAGGGATGCCATGCAACCTCCCTGTGAAAGCAGCATCTCCGCCGGCGTAGCAGTTGTGAGAGACGGAGAACCGTCCAGCGCATAACTGAGCAGCTCAACGGATTTTTCTATAATCATATCGCTGAAGAAAGTAGCTTTCTGCGACAGATATGCTTCTGTTGCAAGACAAAGTGTTTCCAGCGCCATTGCTGCATTCTGTTTTTCCGTAAGTGTAACTGTCAGATTGGGATCGAATATAACCAGTTTACACAGCCCGTTCTGAACTTTAAGCAGTTTTGTCTGCATCGAACGTGAATCGATAATTGCTGCTGTATCGGTAAACAGGAACGGCGGACAGATAGTTGTAGGCAGACATATAAGCGGAATAGGAGCGGCAGAAGGCAGCGAACCATCGATAAATGTATATAGATCTTCTATTTCGTTGTAATATGCGCATACTGCCCGGGCAATATTCAAGGTCTTGCTGCCGCCGGCAGCAATGATTCCGTGGATGTGAGCATCTTTTGCCAGTGCAAGTGCCTGCTGTATTGTTTTTGATGAAGCGCCGTCAGGCATTTCATTAAACACAAAGTAATTGATCTTTCTGTCCGTAAGGGACTGAAGTATTTTATCTGCAAGTCCGACTTCTTTCAGAATAGGATCCATGATAACCATGAATTTTGTACCCCAGTCACGTGCAAACTGTCCAAGACGTGCAGTTGTATAGGAACCGAGGATTATGTTCGGTGAGATACGGAATACTAAATCAGGCATTGTAAACTTCCTTGCAAATTATTTTAAATAAAAAAAGACGGAAAATGATTTCCGCCTTTTTTCAGTATGCTGCAGTTCTATGTATCACTCCTGTCTTATTCAGAGACCGTAGCTGTCCATAATACGTTCCGCAGCTGAATTGATTACATCTGAATTAAGATAAGATGGATCTTTTATTTTCTCTTTTATCTGCGCAACGAGATCTGCACGTACATCCGGAGTATCTGCTGCAACTTCCTTCAGATAATAGGCTTCAGCCATTTTTTTGGCTTCTTCGGATACGGAAATCGAATCTGAACCGGTATTTATCTTGGAAGTATCATTTGTACGCCGGGTATTCTGAAGGTTGTTGAGAGGATTAATTCCTCCGACTTTGTCTATCATCATCTTGTCCTGCCTCTATGACTTAATTATCGGTATTTTCTTCCGGAAGTTGAGCCTTTTTAACACCGGAAATAAATACTGCAAATTCGCCTTTTATAGAAGTACGCGAAGAAAAATCCTGCTGTACTTCAGCCGCCGTACCTTCAACGATTTCCTCGTGAAGCTTGGTAAGCTCACGGCCTACAACAACGCGCCGGTCACTTTCAATATCGGCAATATCGGTCAAAAGCTTTACAATTCTAAACGGAGATTCGTATACTACGAACGCATCTCCGGTCCCCAGCAGTTCCTTAAGTCTGCTGCGTCTTCTTCCCGGTTTTGGGGAAAGAAACCCCTCAAATATGAGTGTCTTTCCGCCCGCTCCGGCAACGCTTACCAGTGTCGCAAAAGCCGACGGACCTGGTATAGGAACAACAGTATGGCCTGCCTGCCTGGCAAGCCCTGCAAGAACGGCACCTGGATCACTGATTCCCGGAGTGCCTGCATCGCTGGCATATGCCACTGTCTGCCCGCTTTCCAGCAGTTTGATGATTTTCTGTGCAGCAAACTCCTCATTCTGAGAACGGCAGGAAATCAGCGGCTTACGTATTTCAAAATGTGTCAAAAGCTGCAGCGTATGCCGGGTATCTTCACAGGCTATTACATCCACACTTTTGAATGTTTCAACAGCACGGAATGTAATATCTCCAAGATTTCCTATCGGCGTACCGACTATGTATAAAGTTGACACAGTATTAGTATACTTGCAAGGGTGGGATTTATCAAGCAGAATTCATCTATTTAATTTCAGCAAAGTTATAGCAGTTTTTACCGTTAGTCTTTCCTTTGTACAGTGCCTTGTCGGCATTCTGATACAAGGAATCAAAGGTATCTGTACCGCTGCTGCCGGTAAAAGAGACACCGATAGAACATGTTACAACAATATATTTCCTGTTATACGGAATTTTAGAAAGCTGGCTTGTGATTTCCTGTACGAGCCCGTCCATTCGTGCACGGAGCGCTTTTGAATCGGTAACACGCGGCAGAAAGGCTGCAAATTCATCTCCACCCATCCTTGCGGTAATATCACCCCGGCGGAAATACCTTGATAAGAGTTCTGCAAGGTTCATCAGAATAAAATCTCCTGCAGCATGTCCGTACGTATCATTTACATGTTTAAAATTATCGATATCGATCATAACAAAGGCAGAAAAACACTCTTCTGCCTTTGCTGCCTGGCGGCCGTTCTGATGTTCAAGAATAGACTGCACCATTTTTGTAAAGGCACTTCTGTTGTACAAACCGGTCATAGAGTCTCTGTTTGCGATATCCATGATACGCATGATTTCTTTGTTTTTCTTTTTCCGGAGATTCTGCAGAACATACAGATAAATGATGGAAACAAACATTGCACTGAATATTGCCAGCATTATATAGAAAAAAAGCGGATGGGTTTCAAAGAACCTGATAATGGTGCTTTTTTCTTCATGCATATAGGAAGAGGTTATCTGTGCTACATCTTCCGGTTTTATTTTTATTATGGATTTATCGATGATTGAACACAACGGATATGCTTTCTGCCGGTTCAGAAGCAGGTACGTATTGCGTGAGAAAGGAACCGGCGATATGTATAACCGACCGTGCTGCAGGGTATTGCTGTTCTCTTCCGCATCAAAAGCACTCACAAGTGCTGCAGATCCCGTATATTTATGGACTGACTCAAGACAGCTGGCAACGGTATTGAACATGCGGATATCAGCTTTTGGATACATCTGCTGCAGACTAAAACGCAGATCCTGATATTCCCGCGGCAGTCCGATGATGATTCCCGGTCTGTACAGATTTACAGGGGATGCACTGACTATGGAAAAAGTAAGGTTAAGGTATGAGTTGGTGATGATATATTTATTTGTGATAAACGGAACCCGTTCTGCTGCATATACGGCATCTGCTGCCCCGGAATCGAGCATCCTGAGAGCTTCGTAATAATCATCAGCTTCAACATAGAAAAATGTAAGGCCGCTGTTTTTCTGGATAAGGTTGAGGACATCCACATATATACCTGATGAGCCAGCTTTGTTCTTAAAAAAATACGGCCAATGCTGATTGTTGACTACAGCGATTCTCAGGATATTGTTACTGCGTATGTAAGATTTTTCTTCCGTGCTCAACGCTGAACTGACACTGCTGATAAAGGGGAAAAAGTATGCCGTAAGATCATTGATTGCTTCTGGATTTAACAGCAGCATCTGAGAAAATGCATCATTCCATTCTTTGTAAAACAGAGGGTCGCTGGCAGAAATTGCGGAATAAAACAGCACCGGTTTTATATAAGTGAGTATTTTGTACTGTACTGGAAAATTGACATCAAGAGTGTAAACTGCATCGATTCTGCTTCCATCTTCTGCCTGTATCAGGGCTGTTTTGTCATCATAATCCGATATGATATATTTAAAAGGAAGCGCTGTCTGTCCGCCATTGGTATTCAGTTTTTGGGAAGCAAGTTCACCAATGCGTATGATATTGTTTTTCCCTGCATCGTTTTTTGCAGCTATTACCAGATGTGCCGTAAATGAAACATTTGCGGAGTACAGGATACCGCTGTCAGTTTTTCCGTTTTTTTCCATAAATGGGATAAGGTCAACCTTACCTTCTTTTAGAAGCTGTTCGGCATGTAGTTTGTCGGTATTTATGTACTCAAAATTCCAGTTCCCGTACCGGCCAATGGTATTCATAAAAATCTGCAGAAAGTCATGATCCGGGATCGAGGATGTATATAACGTTTCTCCTTGAAGTCTTGCTACCCGTATGGTGCGGGGCTTTGAGGCAGCAGACAGGCAGAACATACTGCAAAAAAAGACTGCGGTACATGCATAAAGCATTTTTCTGTGGCCGAACATCCTATATACTTCCTCAATATTCATAGTGGCAGAGAGAAAATTACCCTGTATTATAGACCCGAATTCAGGTAATTGGCAATGAAAATGAATGCGGATATGGGTATACACTTTTCGTTTTCTTCTATATATTGGGCGTATGGCAAAGACAGTTGATGATAAAAAAATCATTTATACGATGAACGATGTAAGCCGTGCATACGGTACAAAGGTCGTTCTGAAGAACATCGGTATCTCTTATTATTATGGTGCCAAGATCGGCGTTATCGGTCCAAACGGATCCGGTAAATCAAGTCTTTTCAAGATTTTGGCCGGTATCGATAAAGATTTTACCGGAGAAACAATTCTTTCTCCCGGATATTCGATCGGATACCTTGAACAGGAACCCCAGCTGGAAAAGGGAAAGACTGTAAAGGAAATCGTCAGCGAAGGAGTAAAACCGGTAACGGATCTTCTTGCTGAATTTGATAAAGTGAATGAAGAGTTCGGCAACCCGGATGCAGATTTTGACAAGCTCGGTGCGCGGCAGGCAGAACTTCAGGAAAAGCTCGATGCAATGGATGCTTGGAATCTGGACAACAACCTTGAACTGGCCATGGATGCGCTGCGCTGTCCTCCACCTGATCAGATAGTTGATGTATTGAGCGGAGGTGAACGCCGCCGTGTTGCACTGTGCAGACTCCTTCTGCAGAAGCCCGATATTCTGCTTCTTGATGAACCGACTAACCACCTTGATGCGGAGACCGTTGCCTGGCTTGAAAAGCACCTGCATGAGTATCCTGGAACCGTCATTGCAATTA
>Ga0183095_10871_pt2 | contig 22285 bp, 16 predicted proteins | sample BioMet4_FD_130346 | JGI IMG/M metagenome (GOLD analysis project Ga0183095, IMG submission 130346) | Microbial communities from bioreactor (seeded with sewage sludge) at LBNL, California, USA - Biofuel metagenome 4 (v2) (version 3) | ecosystem: Engineered > Bioreactor > Anaerobic > Unclassified ...
CCCTGTAATCCGTTTTGCCGCTGCCCAGCAGGGGTATTGCCGCCACGTGCACCACGCGCTTGACGGCGTACAGGGATGAAAGCCCTGCCTCGCGCAGGGCGGCATTTACCTCTGGCAGCGCGAGCGGCAGCGGCGTAAAGAGCAATATCGCCGGATTGTTTTCTTCCGGGCCTGCCTCTACGGCCAGCGCGGGGCCTTGCTCCGGCGCATCCTCCCGCTTGCCGAAACGCTCAAGCAACACGCCCTCTATCTGCGGCAGCGAAATCATTTCTCCGCCAATCTTTACAAAGCGCTTGAGCCTCCCTTCAAAGGTCATGCGCCCCGTCGCGTCCATGCTCGCAAGATCGCCGGTGCGGTACCACCTCTGCCCTTCAAACTGCACAAAGGGGGCCGGGGCGTCGCCAAGGTATCCGCCAAAGACACTCGGGCCGCGCACCAGCAGCATACCGGTCTGCCCCGCCGCCGCACGCCCCGTGATTATACCGTCCTCCTCCCGCACCAGGGCCAGCGTTACCGAAGGCATGGCATGGCCGATGCTGCCGGGCTTGATGTCCCCCGGCCTGTTGACTGAGACCACCGGCGAGCATTCCGTAATGCCGTAGCCCTCGCAAAGCGCGGCCTGCGGGCACTGCCCGGCAAAGGCCCGGTACACGTGCTCGGGGCATTTTTCCGCCCCGACAAAGGCAAACCTCAGGCTTGCCAGATTGTGCGTACCCGCAGCCCTGTCCAACACCGCCCCCAGAAAGGTCGGCGGCGATGCCATGAGCGTAAGCCGATAGTCGCGCACCATGGCCGCCAGGGGGCCGGGCTCTGTGGGGTTGGGGTGAAAGGCGGCCCTGATGCCCAGCGAGAGCGGCAACACAATGTTTACCATCAGACCAAAAGAATGGAACGGCGGCAACATGGCAAGCACGCTGTCGTCAGGTGCAAGGTGCAGCACCGTGATGATGTCGCGGGCATTGGCGAGCAGATTGGCGTGGCTTAAAGGCACGGCCTTGGGCATGGATTCCGAGCCGGAGGTAAAGAGCACCGCCGCAACGTCTGGCACGGCGCAGTTTTTACAGCTGCGCGGCAGACGGGCCCTGAGCGCCCCAACGAGCTTTTCGCCAATAGTCAGGGAGGCGGCCAGTTTGTCCAGCGCCAGCCACTGCACCGGCAGGGATGCCAGCGCCAGCCCCTGACGCTCAAGCCGCTGCTGCAGCGGCGTTGCGCTGAGGATATGGCTTACGCCGGTGATGCGGATGCAGTGCCGCAGGTTGGCCTCGCCCACGGTCCAGTTAAGCAGCACCGGCGTTTTGCCCACCAGCTGCGCGGCCAGCCACACCGCGACCACGGCTGGCGTGGCGGGCAGCATGATGCCCACGCGCTCGCCGGGCAGGCGCTGCAGACGGCGGGCCAGAACCAGCGCCCCCGTGAGGAGGTCCCTACGGCTGCGCAATACGGAGCGATCCGCCAGCAGGGGCCGGGAGGGGGCGGCACGTACCTGGGTCAAAAAGGCATCAATAATTGTGCTGGCCTGATCGGGAACGGCAAACCTGTCGTCTGCGGCAGACGCAAACCATGCCGCAGGGGCGGGTTCATCCGGCTCCGCCGGGTTCAGCTGACCAGTCGCCGCCAGCAGGCAGTCCCCCGCCGTAACAAGCAGTTCCAGACTGGGGATGCTCACCCCTTGCGCATTTTCCAGGCTGAGGGCCAGATCCATGAGGGCCAGACTGTCCAGCCCCAGATCGCCGCCCAGCGTCATGCTGTCGGCAATTTCATAATCCTCAGGCAGGGCCGCCGCCTGCCGCAGGGCCGCGTACACAGCCTCGCGCGCCTGCGGGGGGATGGGTGCGCCAGCCTGCGCGGGCATGGGTGCCGTGCTGGGCAGAAGTTGCGGTTTGCTCCCCTGCCAGAAAAAGCGCGGAACCGCCTGCGCCGGGAGCTCCGCCTGATTATAAAACGCCTCCAGCCAGGGGTTGAGCTCGCGCTTGTCGCCGCTGCGGGGCATGCTGGCGGCTTCCACAAACTCCACACTGACCGCGCGGCGGGGAGTAAACAGCAGCAGGTTGGCGCATACGACAAGCGCCCCGCGCAGCAGCGCCCGGCCAAAATGCGGAGCCTTGCCCGTGGCACCGTAGCCAAAGGAGCTGCCCCACAGCCCGGTGGTACGCACCAGCACCACCCGCAGTTCGGGCATCCTTTGCAGAATCTGGGCCGCGCCGGATTTACCGCCAAGGTTTTCGCGCGACGAACGGTAAATCCGCCCCGCAGGGTACAGCAATATGTTGTCCCCGTCCCGCAGGGCATCCAGCACGGCCTGCATGCCCGCTTCAACTCCCTGCCGGGCCTTGGCCCCGTCCTTGAGGGCGTCGGGCAGCAGCACGGCGCGCAGCAGCTTTGCCGCCATACGCCCCATGGGGCCTTCCAGCTGGCGCTCGTCCGCAAGAGGGCGCGGCGCGTGCTTTGCCAGCAGCGAATACAGGATGACAGGGTCAATCAGGGCGGGATGATTGGGCATAAACAGTATGGGGCCGGGGCCGGACACCGCTTCAAGGCCGGTTGCCGTCACGCGGTAGCGCAGGCCGAGCAGCAGTCGCAGCCCCAGGGCCACAAGGCTTAATCCCCTGCCATGCGGAAACATGCGGGCAATGCTTGCGCCCGCCCAGCCCGCAAAGATCAGACAGGTCAAGCCGCAGCCCGCCAAAAGCCAGGCTGGCGGCACCTTGCCCAGCCATGCAAAAACAATCCCCGAAAGCAGTATGCCGCTGAAGCACAAAAAATTTGAAATCCCCAGGGTTTTGCCTTTCTCCGTGGCGGCGGGCCGCACCTGGATAAAACTTACCAGCGGTATCAGGTAGAGGCCGCCGCAGATGCCCGAAAACGCAAAGAGCGCAAACAGGTAGGCAAACTGCATCGGCTCGGGCAGCAATGGCGCGAGACCTGCGGCCATGAGGCCAAGCCCCAGCCCCCCGCAGGCCGGAAACATGATATGCCGCCAGCTTGTGGCTTCATACCGCCCGGCCAGCACCGAGCCGATGCATATGCCGATCATGAGCGCCACGGAGAGCAGACTGGTGAGCGTAAGCGAAAACCCCAGCTGAACAATGCCAAGATTGTTGATGCACAACAGGGCAAAGGAAGACAGACAGTAAAAAAAGGCTTCCCCGGCCAGCGTCAAAAAAAGCTGCGGATCCTTGTTGCGGCACTCCAGCGCGTGCAGCAGGGAGTGCACGGGGCCAAGCAGCGGAAAGGGCGCGTCCGCCCCTGCCTGGACAACACTTTTGCCGATGCCGAAGGCCGAAGCCACACCAACAACGGCGACCAGTACGGAGAGCCCCCCCACGGCAAGCCTGCCGAAGCCGTGCTCGCCCTGCGGAATCCAGCCGCCCGCAGCTGAAATATCCGGCAGATCCAGTACAAGCCCCCCGGCGGCTATGCCCAGCAAAATGGTTGCCGTTGTGGCCAGCTTGAGAATGGCGTTAACTCTGGGCACTTCCATGGGCGAAAAATTTTCGGGTATGGCCCCGTTGAGGGCAGGGCTAAAAATCGTGGCCTGCAAACCCATCAAAAAGACCACCCCTACCATGGCCGTCCAGTTCATGCTGGCCATGGCCCACACGCCAAACAGCATGGCGGCCAGCTCCATAAATTTTGACCAGACGACCAGTTTGCTTTTGGGCACGCGGTCGACCAGCCACCCGGCCCAAGCGGAGCAGACCACAAAAGGCAGGGCGAACATGGCCGAGGCGATGCCCTGTATGGATTCCAGCCCGGCGCTGGCGGCCAGCAACAAGGCGGCCTGCTTGAAAAAATTGTCGTTGAACGTTCCCATGGCATAGGTCGTGCCCATGCTCAGCAGAATTCTTTTTCCGCGGGCTTGCTGGGGCGTTGCGGGCGACTGGGGCATGGTTGTGTTACCTTTGCCGGTTGGGGCGGCGCGCTTAGGCATGGAGGTCTTCTTCTATAAACAGGCGGAGCTTTTCCAGAGAATCCAGCACAATATCGTGGCATACAGAATAAAGGGCCTGTCGGCCTTCGCGCCGCATGGCGAGAACCCCGGCTTTTTCCAGCACAGCCAGATGGTGCACAATGGTCGAACGGCCATAATCGAACATTGCGGCAATATCCTTGATGGAAAGCTCCTCCCCCGGCTCAAACAGCAACAGTATACGCTGACGGGTGGTATCGCCCATGGCCGCAAAAACCGCCGCCACGGGTTGCCAGTGGTCAGGGAGGGTGTTCAGGTACGTTGTTCTCATGACTACATAACTAGTTTTTTAGTTATTATAAGTCAAACAAAAAGATCTCCACAGCAAAGGGGATGCCTGCTCATCACAGCGACGCCCTCCCCGCAGGCCGGTACGCATCAGCTTTCGGCCAGCAAAAAAAACTCCTCGGGCCGCAGGATTGTTACCGTCTTGCCGGAAAAAGGCCCAAACAGCCCGCTCTCCTCCTGCTGCCGCAGGATTTTGTACAAAGAGATTCTGTGCACGCCCAAAAGGCTGGCCATCTCCTGTTTTGAAACCCCCATGTCCACAGTGAGGGGGTCGCTGCCAGGAATAATATGCTGCGCCAAAAATTTGCAGGTTCGCGCCAGCACGTTGTCGAGATACAGCGACGATGCCTGGTTTGAAAGCACCCGCAACTTGCGCGACATGGAGCACAAGAGGTTTATGAGCAGGTGCGGATGCTCCTGCCGAATTTCGTTCAGGCTTTCTGCAGAAAAAGCATAACTCACGCAGTCAGTTACGCAAGAAAAATAGCTCTCTGCCGGCATGGGATCAAAAAAAGGCGTCTCGCCAAAAACGCAGCCCTCCTGAATATACCAGAGGATTTTTTCCACCCCCTCCATGTTCTGATTTGTCAGCCGTACCTTGCCGCGATCCAAAAAGTACAGTTCGCGGCCAAACGGCACGCGATGTCCCTTGGACCACACCAACCTTCGCCCCAGATGCAGCACTGACCGCCATTCAGAATTCATCTCGCGCATTTCTTTGAAGGCCAGACTGCGCCCGCCGCAGATGCCGCGCTTTTCCATTTTGCCTCCTTCAAAAAACTTGTCTGTAACTACAGATAACAGGGTCGCCCCCCAAAAGGCAATTAATTGTGAAAAATGTTGCAAATGAAACACGCACTTTTTTTCCACCATTCTATCCTGTCCAACAGAGTGGATCAAATACGTTGCGCCATGCCCCCGGCCACTGCCGTATTGCGGAACGCATCCTCACAACAACAATCGATCAGGAGGGATACGATATGGGTCATCCGACAATTTACCCCACAGGAGTTACCGTTTTCAAACCGGAAAAATGCTGTGGCGGGTACACTATTTTTCAGGCTCAGGAACTTGGCGCTGTGCTTATTGACATGAACGGTCATGAAATAAATGTCTGGAAGGGCGTGCACGGCATGCCCAATAAAATTCTTCCCGGCGGTTACCTTGTAACCAGCCGAGGCCGTCGCAGTGGCAAATTCAGTGTGCAGGACGGACTTGATGTTGTCCAGGTCGATTGGGACGGAAACATCGTATGGAAATTTGATCAGAATGAATTTATTGAAGATCCTGGCTACCCTGGCCGCTGGATTGCCCGTTACCATCACGACTTTCAGCGCGAGGGCAACCCCGTTGGATACTATGCCCCCGGCATGGAACCCAAGGTGCTTGAGGGCAAAACCCTTATCCTGGCCCACAGAAATGTGAGAAATAGCGCAATCAGCGACAAGCAGCTGCTTGACGACCTGATTCTTGAGGTGGACTGGAACGGCGACATTCTCTGGGAGTGGTCGTGCCACGAGCACTTTGCCGAAATGGGCTTCCGCGAAGGGCCCAAAAACACCCTTTGCCGCAACCCCAACTACCGGCCCACCCAGCCCGAAGGCATGGGCGACTGGATGCACATCAACTCCATGTCCGTGCTTGGGCCCAACAAATGGTACGACGCGGGCGACGAGCGCTTTCACCCCGACAACATCATTGTGGACGGGCGCGAGGCCAACATCATCTTTATCATCAGCAAGGCGACCGGCAAAATCACCTGGAAGATAGGGCCGGACTACGACACATCCCCCGAGCTCAAGGCCATTGGCTGGATTATCGGCCAGCACCATGCGCACATGGTGCCTCACGGTCTGCCCGGCGCGGGCAACATCCTTGTTTTCGACAACGGCGGCTGGGGCGGCTACGACGTGCCCAACCCCGGCGCGCCCACGGGCGTCAAGGCCGCGCTGCGCGACCACTCGCGCGTGCTCGAGATAGACCCTGTCTCCCTCAAGATCGTCTGGCAGTACACCCCAAAAGAAGCCGGATTTCTCGAACCCATGGACAGCAACCGCTTTTACAGCCCCTTTATCAGCGGCATGCAGCGCCTGCCCAACGGCAATACCCTTATCACCGAGGGGTCTGACGGCCGCGTTTTTGAGGTTACCCCAGACCACGAAATCGTGTGGGAATTCATTTCGCCCTACTGGGGCAAGCATGTGCCCATGAACATGACCTACCGCGCCTACCGCGTGCCCTACGAATGGGTGCCGCAGGTGCAAAAACCTGCCGAAACGCCCATCGAGCCCCTCAATGTCTCCACATTCCGCGTGCCGGGGGCTGCCGCCGCGGGCGATCGCGCCAAGGAAGTAACGGTTGAAGGCTGCCAGCCCTACGAGGGCAGCAACGCGCTTTGCGTGGCCTCGGTGGAAGACCCCAAGGACTGATCCCCAGAGCAATTATTGCTGCAATGCTTCAGGGTCCGCCGCCGCGACTGGCCGCGGCGGACCTGTGATCCCCGTTTTTAAGGAGATCCCTATGCTTATCAAGACATCCGACCTGACGCCCGGGCTGCTGGCCAAGTGGGCCGTCAACCTGGCGCTGCCTCTGGCGCTCTATTTCTTTCTTCCCCGCAGCGAAAGCCTCACCCAGCCCATGGTGGTCTTTTTGGCCGTCACCCTGTGGGCGGTAGCGGCCTGGGCGCTGGATACGCTGAACGAGATTGCCGTGGGCATCCTGTTGCCCATCCTCTATGTGCTGCTGTGCGGCATTGGCCAAAAGGTTGTTTTTTCGCCCTGGCTCTCCGAGGTGCCCATCATCGTTATTGGCGGTTTTACCCTGGGCAAAATCATTCAGGTTACCGGCCTCGGCAAGCGCATAGCCCTGACCTGCGTCAAGCTCACGGGCGGCAGTTTTGCCGGTGCGCTTGCGGGTATTACCCTTGGCGCGGCGTTGGTGTCGCCGCTTGTTCCTTCCATCATGGGCAAGGCGGCCATTTTTTGCGCTGTGGCGGTGAGCCTGTGCGACGCCCTGGATTTTAAGCCCAAAAGCCGGGAGGCAACCGCCGTGGTGCTTGGCACCTGCCTTGCCGTGGGCGCGACCAAGCTGGGCTACCTCACGGGAGCGGGCGATCTGGTCATGGGCATGGGTATTGTGGACAAGGTCATGGGCATCCACACGAGCTGGATTGAGTACGCCAAGTTCAACTTTCTCCCAGCCATGCTGTACACGGCCATGTCGCTGGGCATTGTGCTGCTGGTGCTGCGCAGCTCGGTCAACAAAAGCGTTTTGTGCGCGGTGGTTCAACAAAAGCACGCCGAGCTGGGCGACGTTACCGACGAACAAAAACGGGCGCTTATTCTGCTTTGTCTCACCCTGGTGCTGCTTGCCACCGACAAGCTGCACCACATGAGCGCAGGATCAGTGCTGGTCATCATTACTGCACTGGCTTTCATGCCCGGTGTGGGGCTTATGGACGGCAAGCGCATGGGCTCAATCAATTTTGCGCCGCTGTTCTTTATTATGGGCTGCATGGCCATTGGCAGCGCCGGCGGTTTTCTTAAGGTCACACATTGGCTGGCAGGCCTTGTGTTGCCGCTGTTCAGCGATACCGGCGCATGCATGGCCTCTGTATGCTCTTACATCGTGGGCGTCGCGCTCAACTTTTTGCTCACGCCGCTTGCGGCTACTTCCACCCTTTCAGCCCCCATTACCGAACTGGGCATGCAGATGGGGCTGGACCCGCGCCTGCTGTATTTTTCATTCCAATACGGTCTGGACAACCTGATATTCCCCTATGAATACGCGCTGTACCTCTACTTTTTCAGCAGCGGCTACATCAACTTTAGAGAAATGGTTCTGGTCATGGCATTACGCATGCTGCTGACAGGCGTGTTTGTGGCCTTTGTGGCCATGCCCTACTGGCGCATGGTTGGATAATTTGCATTCCAACAGAAGGAGGATGGATGATGAAAAAGCTGGGCATACTACTTTTGGCAGCAGGGTTGCTGCTCGGAAGCGCTCCCCAGTGCAGGGCGATCAATTTTGACGTCAAGGGCAGCTGGCAGTTTGCCTTTGACTACATCAACGGGGGCAATTTCATGGGCAAGGACCGTACCGGCAATCACGTGACGGGACAGCAGTGGGCCGCGATACACCAGCAGAGGGACGAATTCGAGGCTATCCAGCGGCTGCATCTGCAGCTGCAGGCCAAAGCCTCGGAAGACCTTGCCGGAACTGTCTTTTTTGAAATCGGCGAACAACGCTGGGGCATGGCTGCACAGGGCGGAGCGCTGGGCGCTGACGGCAACAACGTGGTCAAGGTCAAAAATGCCTACATTGACTGGCTTGTGCCCAATACCCCTCTCAAGGTTCGCATGGGGCTGCAGGGCGTAAAACTGCCCGGATTTGCCCTGGACAGCCCTGTTTTTCAGGATGATGTGGCAGGCATTGGGGCATCATGGAAGGCAAACGACGCCGTCAGCGTCACCGGATTATGGATGCGTCTGCTCAATGACAACTGGGCTGGCGACAACTCGACGCCTGCCAGTTACATGGACAATTTCGACCTGTTTGCCTTGACAGTGCCCGTGGCGCTGGACGGCCTCAAGCTTACGCCTTGGGGCATGGGCGGAGCCATGGGGCCCAACAGCCTCATGCCCGCCACCATTACCAACATGCCCGGCGGCAGCAAAAAAGTGGCCCTTACCAACCCGATAACCGGTCAGGCTATCGACGGTCTGGAGCTACGCGACGGCCTCTACCCGGCGGCCTTCAGCTCGCGCAAGTCTGCCTCCAAGCTGTGGAACGACAGCTACAGCAGCATGTACTGGGGTGGGCTGACCGGGCAATGGACAGGCTTTGATCCGCTCAGGGTATCGTGGGACTTTATTTACGGCAGCGTCGACAACGGCAGGGACGACCTCAACCGCAAGGGCTGGTTTGGCATGCTGCTGGCCGAATACGCCTGCAACTGGGGCCTTCCCGGTCTGTACGGCTGGTACTTCAGCGGCGATGACGACAACCCCAACAACGGGTCTGAACGTCTGCCCTATCTTGCAACCACCAACAACCTGACCAACTCCCTTTCCACATTCGGCTATCGGGGCAACCCCATCATGGGCGGCGGCAAGGGCGTGCTGGGCGTGAACCCCAGCGGTACATGGGGCGTTGGCGCGCGGCTCAAGGACTTGAGCTTTCTTGAAGACCTCAGCCACACCCTGCGCGTCAACTATTTTGGCGGCACCAACGACACAAAAATGGCCTCATACATCACCGGGCGGCAAGCCACTGATGCTTCAGGCAGACAAATTTACCGCAACAACACTGACTTCAACTCGTTCGGCACGTATCTCACCACAGCCGACACGGGCATGGAAGTCAACCTCGACAGCAAGTACAAGGCGGCGGAAAACCTGACGTTTATCCTGGAGCTAGGCTATATCCACCTTTGGTTGGACAATGACGTATGGGGCCATTATCAGAACATCTCCGGTGACAGCCTCAATGTCAAGGATGCATGGAAGGCATCGTTAAATATTGTCTATTCATTCTAAGCCGACACAGGGACGGCCCTGGTTATCCACCCCGCGCCGTCCCTGTGCTCCATCCCCCAGCAAGGAGGAATATGACCATGAAATTTCGCGCTTCCATTTGTCTGCTTGCCGGTCTGCTGGCCCTTGGCCTCGCCGCGCAAGCGTCGGCCTATGAGGTGCATGACGGCCCCACCGGCGTCATCAAGCTTGTGCCCGAAAAAGTCTTTAAGGGGTACACGCTGTTTGCCCCCACGTATAAGTGCACGACCACCTATCTTATGGATATGAACGGCGACGTTGTGCATACATGGAAGAGCAAATACCCTCCAGGACTCTATGCGGTGCTGCTGCCCAGCGGCAACCTGCTGCGCGCCGCAGCCCCCAAGGACCAGCCCGTCAAAATAGGCGGTGCAGGCGGCATTATTGAAGAGTTGGACTGGAACAGCAACGTGGTCTGGTCCTACACCATGCTTACAGAGAACGAGATACAGCACCACTGTTTTGACCGCATGCCCAACGGCAACACCATGATTCTTGGCTGGGAGCGCAAAACTCCCGCCGAATTTCAGGCCAAGGGCCGCAAGCCCGGCACATGGCCTGAAGAGGTAAAAATCAAGGGCCAGGCCGTGCGCGATTTTTGGGTGGATTTTGTGCGCGAGGTGGACAAAAACGGCAAAACCGTCTGGGAATGGCATGCCTGGGACCATATCGGCACAGGGCCTGACCAGCTGGATATCAACTTTGCCCTGCCCACGCCCGTGGGGCCGGGGTACGACAGCTTTGACTGGACGCACTTCAACACCCTGCAGTATCTCCCCAAGACCGACCAGATACTGCTCAACTCGCGCAACTTCAGCGAATTCTATCTCGTCGACAAAAAGTCCGGCAACATCGTCAAGCGCTGGGGCAACCCCGCCGCCTATGGGCAGGGCACACGCCCCGGCTGGTACTATGACGGAACCCAGCAGGTCTTTGGCGAGCACAACGCCACCATGCTGCCCAACGGGCATGTGCAGCTGTTTGACAACGGTTCGGAGCGACCCGAGGGCAACCGCTCGCGCGTGGTCGAGGTTGACCCGGCCAGCGGCAAGGTTGTCTGGCAGTACGCCGCCAATGGCGCCAACAGCTTTTTCAGCTACCGTCAGGGCGCGGCCGAGCGCTTGCCCAACGGCAACGTGCTTGTGACGTCCACGCATCAGGGGCACCTTTTTGAAGTTACCCCCGAGGGCGAGGTTGTGTGGGAATTTGTGAACCCCATCATGGCGGGGCAGGCCAAGCCTGTTTTTTCTGACCGCGACGATGCCGTGCCCAATGCCCACCAGACCTTCACCAACATGATTCACCGGGCGTACCGTTACGCTCCGGATTACCCCGGTCTCAAGGGCAGGGATCTCAGCGTCAAGACGCCCCTGCTGCCCGGCTATCCGAAATTTTTTGAAATCTGGAAGCCCGCTGCGGCAAAGTAATATTCACCACAAAGGGCGCACAGCCCCAGGCCTGCAAAGGCTCGGCGGCTGTGCGCCATAATGATAACCATCCCGCCCGGCAGGCCCATGCCAGCCGTAGTTTTGTCGGGCCAGCCCTGCGCAGCGGGCAGACGCTGGCAAAGAGGATAGGAATGATAAAAAACCTTGATTTCTCCAGGTTTTTTTACGTTGCGCGTCTGTCAGCAGGCTTCGCCGGGCTCCGCTGCCGCCCCCGGCTCCGTGCGCGGCGATGCGGTTGACGCCCGCGCAATCAGCTTATGGCTGTATTCCACCCGCGTGATGTTGCGGTCAGAGGCGGCCCCTATAATTTTATTATGCAAAATTTCCAGGGCGTTGCGCCCCTTATCCCGCATATAGTGCTCCACCGTGGTCAGGGCCACGCCCGCAAAGCCCGAGGGAAATATATTGTCAAAGCCGCAAACGCTGTAGTCGCCGGGTATGGTAAACCCGGCCTCGCGCACCGCGTCGATAACCCCGTAGGCCACCATGTCGTTTACCGCCACAAAGGCGGTTATTTTTTTGTCATCCAGGCACTTGCGCGTCAGCTCGCGGCCCACGACGTGCTCTATCTGCAAATTTTCCAGCTCTGTCTCCGGGGTGATGTCCCGGCTTTTTACAAGCACGCTGCCCTGGGGGCACAACTGTCCAAAGGTGTCGCGCAGGCCCTGCAGCCGCTGGGTACGGATGGGGTTGGCCTCGTCCAGCGTGGTGGAAATATAGGCCAGATGCCGGTGCCCCAGATCGTGCATGTGCCGGGCAATGAGGCTGCCCGCATCATAGTTGTTCAGCTCCACCGTATCCACGTTGAGGTCTTGCCGCCTGTCGCCAATGACGACCATGGGCAACTTGCGGTCAGCCTTGGCCAATATGGCTTCGGGATGCGCCAGCATGGCAAAGACAACCCCCGCCATGCCCATACTGCGGGCAAAACGCAAGGCTTCCTGCTCGTTTTCCAGACTGCGGTAGGTTGTATAGATGCAGGTGGCGTAGCCCCTGAGCACGGCGGCCTGCTGGATGGCCTGAATAACCGTTGAATAGTAGGGGTTGGTGACATTGGGGGCCACCACAAGCACCGTCGGGATGGCCGCGCCCCCAAGGAACCGCCGTCCCACCCGATAGCCCAGGTTTTCCGCCGCCGCAAAAACGGCGGTTACGGTCTCATCGGCAAACGAAACGCCTTCCCGTCCATTAAGAATCATTGAAACCGTGGCCTGCGAAACCCCCGCAGCCTTGGCCACATGAGCCAGGGTAACCTTTTTTGCTGCGGTATGCCTGAGCCGCGGATTGTTGCCTGTTACAGCCGCCATGGCCAAGCCTCCTCCTGTTCAGCCGTTGACGGTTCCATTGCTCAGGGTGCAGGTGGCACAGGGCGCATGGCAACCATGTCCAAGGCTTTGATCAATAAATTAGCGTCAAAAGAATTATTTTTTATTTAATAAATATTCAATTGACATAAAAAATTTTCACGTGCTATCAGACCTTAAATTTAGCTGTATTCAACAATATTTTTCTGCAGGAGGCAATTAAAAAATTTCATTATTTTAGCAAAATTTGCCTTATAAAAAAATTTAATTAAAAAATTTTAATCAAGCCGCTTATACATATGGCGGGGTCGACAGCCCACGGAGGGTGTCTGCATGGACGACAGCTCAAAGCAAAAACACGTTCCTTCAAAGAGCGAGATGCGCAAGGTTGTTCTTGCCAGCCTGCTTGGCGCAACCATTGAATGGTACGATTTTTTTCTCTACGGCGTTGTGGCGGGCATTGTATTTAACAAGCTCTACTTTCCCACTGCAGACCCGTTCATAGGCACTATCCTGGCCTACAGCACTTTTGCCATCGGCTACCTGGCGCGCCCCCTCGGCGGTTTTATTTTTGGTCATTACGGCGACAAGCTGGGCCGCAAACGCATGCTCATTCTCACCATGCTGATCATGGGCATTGCCACCATGGGCATCGGCATTGTGCCCACCTACGCATCCATAGGCATTGCCGCCCCCATACTGCTGCAAACGCTGCGCCTGTGTCAGGGCCTTGGCCTTGGCGGCGAATGGGGCGGAGCCGTGCTCATGACGTACGAATACGCCAGCGACCGTCAAAAGGCCTTTTACGCCAGCATACCCCAGATGGGCCTTGCCACCGGTTTGTGCCTTTCGTCCGGCATGGTGGCCCTGCTCTCGTGGCTGCTGGACAACGAGCAGTTTTTGACCTGGGGCTGGCGCTTTGCCTTTCTTATCAGCGTGGTGCTCATTGCCATTGCCCTATATGTACGCACCCACATTCTTGAAACGCCCGAATTTCGCAAGGTTGAAGCCAAGGGCGAAACCCGCAAAAAGACCCTGCCCATCGTCACCGTGTGCAAAAACTACCCCGGCAACATTGCCCTCGGCGTGGGCGCCCGGTGGATTGACGGCGTGTTCTTTAATGTGCTGGCCGTTTTTTCCATCACGTACCTTGTGCAGCAGATACACACGTCGCGAACCGAGGCCCTCACGGCCGTCATGTTTGCGGCACTGCTCATGTGCCCCTTCATCCTGATTGCCGGCCGCCTTGCCGACCGCTTTGGCCGCGGCAACATATACGGCCTTGCCAGCCTTGCCTGCGGCATTTCGGTTTTTCCCTCGTTCTGGCTCATGCAGAGCAGCGGCGGCAACATGTTTTTGGTCGGCCTGGCCATTGCCATCCCGCTCAGCATTTTTTATGCGGGTGTTTTCGGCCCCGAGGCCGCGCTGTTTTCTGACCTGTTCCCGGCCGAGGTGCGCTACACGGGCATATCCATTGTGTACCAGTTTCCAGGATTTCTGGTTGCCGGCATAGTGCCAGGGGTATGCACCGCGCTGATCCAGTGGAACGACGGCGACCCCTTCTACATCTGCATATTTGTGCTCATTGCGGCGGCCACCAGCGCCTTCTCGGCCTTTACCATCCAGGCCCGTCACAACAGACTGGAGGCCCTCGCTGCCGGAACCGCACAGGACTAATACAATGCGAATATTGCAACTTTCAGACACGCACCTGCGGGGCGACAACAGCTTATCCTTTGGGGTGGTTGATACCCGGCGCTGCCTGAATGAAGCCATGGCGCACCTCAAAAGTCTTACGCAGCAGCCGGACGTCATCGTTGTCACGGGCGACCTGGCCGACAGCGGAGATATGCACGCATACCACATTCTGCACGACGAGCTTGCCGCTCTGGGGCTGCCCGTCTATGCCGTGCCTGGCAACCATGACCGGCGCGACCGCATGCGCGAGGTAATGCCGCAGTGGTGCCCGGCCAAGCCCGACATTGCGCCTTACCTCTGCTATACGGTTGAGCAGGACAACCTGCGCATGATCATGATGGACAGCATGAGCCCCGGTTCGCACTCAGGCCACTTCCCTGCGCAAACCGGCGACTGGCTTGAGCATGAACTGGCAAAACGCCCGCAGACCCCGACCCTGCTCTTTATGCACCACCCGCCCTTTGCAACGGGCATGGGAGCCATGGACGAGCCATTTGAAAATGTGGAACGCCTTGCCGACATCGCCGGGCGCAATCCGCAGTTGCGCTTGTGCTTCGGGCACATGCACCGCCCCATCGTCACCATGTGGCAGGGGCGTGTGGCCATGACAGCGCCCGCCGTCTCCATGCAGATCGACCTTGATCTCTCGCCAGAGGGGGGCGACACCTTCCGCATGGAAACGCCGGGATACCTGCTGCACCATTTTGACAACGGCATCTGGAATTCGCATATCTGCCAGATCGCCGTGCAGGCCACTTTTGCGGGCCCGTATCCCTTTGCGGGATCGGTCAACCCGACGCAATAACACTTTCAGACATGACCAACCCACTCTAACTGACAGGGGCCGACGCCACGTGCGCTGGCCCCTGTCATGCGGCATGCTCTTGCACTGCGCCGACAGTCGGAGGTCGGGCAATCGCGTAAAAACCGCGCCTGACAAACGCAGTTGAACGGCAGCGGCTGCAAAACCGACGGCAAAAGCCGCAGACGGCCAACCGCGTGCAGCCGGTCAGCATGGCAAAATCCGCAAGCCCTTGCCGCCGTTTTGGCCCCCAGGGTGCACCTTGTTGCAAATTACTATTGACAGTTATATATGACCGGTCTAATCCATACGCCATGAAGCAAAACGCAAGAGAAAAAATCATCACCACCGGTGTCGAAATGGTCGCCATTTCGGGCTTTAACGCTACCGGCATCGATTCCATCCTCAAGGCGGCGGGCGTGCCCAAGGGCTCGTTTTACCACTACTTTGGCTCCAAGGAAAATTTTGGCATCGAAGTGATTAATCTTTTTGCCGACCGCTACGCCCAAAGGCTGCACCAGTACTTTGACGACCAGAGCGTTGCGCCCCTGGAACGCATACGCAACTATCTGGAGCAAACCATAGAGCACCTGACCGAAGAAAATTTTTCCAAGGGTTGCCTCATTGGTACTTTGGGGCAGGAGCTTGCTGACCAGAACGAACGGTTCAGGGACCGGTTGGCGGAGGTTTTTTGCGACTGGCTTGAGCTGTTTGCCGATTGTCTGCGTCAGGCCCAGCAGGCGGGATCGCTGAGTGCACGACTGGATGCAAAAAAACTGGCGAGCTTTCTTCTTTCCGGCTGGGAAGGCGCTGTGCTGCGGGCCAAGGTCATGCGCTCGCCCGAGCCGCTTCGACAGTTTGTTGCCATTCTTTTTTCTTGCGTACTTGTGGCGGAATAGTTCAACGCTGCCAATGGTTTGGGCGCTCGGCCGCAACCCGGCAATAATGCCGCGACAGCTTTCCGGATGACGGCAAAACGCCCGGCTCACCATATGCTGGTGAAACCGGGCGTTTATTGCACGCATTTGCAGCGGCTCCATGAAGCGCTCAGACCTGCCTCCGCCATTGGGCACGGGGGTCAGCGGATGTAATGGATGCGCTCGGCTTTGAACCTGTCCTGCTGCTTGTTTTCTTCCGCCGGGTACCCCATGGGAAAGATGGCAAAGGCCCGTTGCCCAGGCGCAACAGGCAGAATTTTTTCGACTTTTTCCATACGGTCTTCTTCGGGGGCCACGCCAAGCCAGACCCCGCCCAACCCCAGTGAATGCGCCTCAAGCCACAGGTTTTCCATGGCAATGGCAAGGTCTATCTGCGCGTATTGCGGAAAGCGGCACCCCTCCTGACGATACGCCGACACTATGGCCATGGGCGCATGAGCGGCGCAGCCCGCATAGGGGCTGACCTGCGACAACGCCTGCAGTTTATCCTTTGACGTCACCACGTAAAAATCCCATGGCTGCTGGTTGCCTGCGGAGGGAGCCGCCATGGCGGCCCGCAGCACCTGCTCAACCTTGGCATCTTCAACGGCGCGGTCTGCAAACCTGCGCACGCTGACCCTCTGGAATATTTCTTTCATCGGGCACTCCTGCATTGCAACATAGTCAATCTGTACGACAGTCTATTTAAGAATATAGGCGCTCACAATTTCGCCATAATAGGCAATGTGCGCATCGCGGTTTGCGCCCACGGCAGCCCCGTCCACATGCTGCGGATAACTTTTGGATCTGTAGGGTTCAATCAGTGCGGCAAGTTCCTGCTTCTGCTGATAGACGATTCTGCATTCCAGGGTGAGGGGCAGCTCCTTGACTGCTGGCACGGAGATGAGTTCCGGCTCCACAAGGGTAATGCCCGCCTCGCTGATTTTGTCCAGATTGCGGCCGCATTTTGAACCGCAAATCGCAATAATTTTTTTGCTGTATTCGCCCACGGGCACGCTGATCGTAAACTCGGGATTTTTGTCCAGCAGCTCGCGGGTAAAACGGTGCTCGCGGACAAGGGCCATAAATATCGGCTTTGACCATACAGTCCCAAGGGTTCCCCAGCCGATTGTCATGCTGTTGATTCTCTCGCCAGACTTGGAGGTTAGCAAAATTCCCTTGGGCAGGGCCTGCAGGATACTGTTTGCGTATTCGGCAACCTCTATTTTTTGTCTTTCCATAACATGCTGCACTTGCTGAAGGTTACAAAAACAACTCTGCGTTTCTACTGTGCGCGCCGCTTGATATACTGCCCCCCCAGCCGGGCGCTTTGCCCAGCAGGCCGAGCCCAAAATCCCGATCTGGCTTGCATGGTGGCGCGCTTTTGCGAGCTCAGTATTAGACCGGTCGTATATTATGTCAAGCAGCTTTTGTCCTGCCACAGAATATACATCCTGCAATCGCGCAAAGTATTGCACAATGGTGCAACTTTGCAGGATCAGGCAAATAAATTAGAGAATTGTGCTAGCGACCAACCATCACACGGGGTTATGAATACACCTTATCATTGAGAAAAAATATTGGCCAAGCCTCCTGTTAGCTGTCTGAACACTTTTCTCTTTGCAGGCAGCTGACGGACAAAGCGCCCGGCAACAGCCGCGCAGGGACAACAAAGGCAATATTTTTGTGTGCCTTCGATTGGGCAATATTTTCAGATTACGTTGTGAAAGATAACCAGCAAGGGTGATGACATATGGAAAAAGCAAAGGTGTATTTTACCGACTTTCGCACCAAGGCCTTTGGCGATGGCCTGCCCACCAAACTAAAAAAAATGATCAAGAAGGCCGGAATCGGCCATATCGATATGAAGGGCCGCTTTGTGGCCATAAAGATGCATTTCGGCGAGCTCGGCAATATCAGCTATCTGCGGCCCAACTACGCCCGAGCCGTTGTAGACACGGTCAAGGAATTTGGCGGCAAGCCATTTCTCACCGACTGCAACACCATGTACCCCGGCAGCCGTAAAAACGCTCTGGAGCATCTGGAATGCGCATGGCAAAACGGTTTTACCGCGCTTACGGTTAATTGCCCCATACTGATCGGCGACGGCCTCAAAGGCACGGATGAAGCTTTGGTGCCTGTCGAGGGCGGCGAATTCGTCAAAGAAGCCAAAATTGGCCGGGCCGTCATGGATGCTGACGTCTTCATCAGCCTCACCCATTTTAAGGGGCACGAGATGACCGGTTTTGGCGGCACCCTCAAAAACATCGGCATGGGCTGCGGGCTCGCGGGCTGGTAAAACGGAGCAGCACAGCAACGGCAAGCCCAACATCGACGAAGCAAAGTGCGTTGGCTGCCGTGCGTGCATTAAACAGTGCGCCAACGACGCCCTGCACTTCTCTGCCGAAACCAAAAAGACCACCATAAACCACGACAACTGCGTAGGCTGTGGGCGCTGCCTTGGGGCGTGCAACTTCGACGCTATCTCCTTCAGCTTTGACGCCGCCGTTGAAATGCTCAACTGTAAAATGGCCGAATACACCAAGGCCGTGGTGCAGGGTCGCCCGAACTTCCACATCTCGCTGATTGTCGATGTCTCGCCCAACTGCGACTGCCATGGCGAAAATGACGCGCCCATTCTGCCAAACATCGGCATGTTCGCCTCTTTTGACCCGCTGGCCCTTGATCAGGCCTGTGTGGACGCATGTATGAAGGCCAAGCCCCTGCCGGGCAGCCAGCTTGCCGAAAACCTCGCCAAAAAAGGATTTGTGGACCACCACGATCATTTTAGAAATTCTCGCCCGGAATCGGAATGGCGCACCTGCCTCGCGCATGCCGAAAAGATCGGTCTGGGCACGCGCGAGTATGAACTTATCGTAGTCAAGTAGCACAGTTGAATTACAACAATGGCCGGTCATACACCGGCCATTGTTGTTTGGGTACCAAACCTTTGCCCTGCAGCATCAGGCCAGCCCAGCTTACACGCAGGCTGCCAGAATGCACAAAATAAGGAATTGCCCATGCCGGACATGGCCGAACTACTGGAAGAACTCGCCACCGTTGACGGCGGTTCTGTCCACTCGCCGATAAAGGGTGTACGTTTTTTTAAAAACACCAAGCAGACCCGCCGCAAGCCCCTGCTCTACACGCCAGGCATATGCATTGTAGCGTCGGGCTACAAACTGGGACATCTTGGCGGACAAACATTTCGCTATGACGCAGGCAACTATCTGGTTACTTCCATTTCCATGCCTTTTGAGTGCGAATCCTTTCCCAACGGTAATGAGCCGCTGCTGGGGCTCTTTATTGATATAGACGTTGTGCAGCTCAACGACCTGATCCGTCAGGTGGACATGCATAATGAACCCCGCCAGACCAAACCGCAGGACTTTCAGCTGGCCATCGGGCCGTCGGCAATGGACGAGGAAATGAAGGACGCCACCATACGCCTGCTCAAGGCCCACCGGTCTGAGCAGGAAACCCGAATTCTCGGGCCTTCGTACGTGCGCGAAATTCACTACCGGGCCCTGTGCGGCAGCCAGGCGCCAGTACTGCTCTCGGCCGCGCGCGGCAGCGGCTCGCTGGCGCAGGTGCTAAACGCCATAAACCTGATGGAGCGCAGCTATCAGGACAAGTTTGACATCAAGCAGCTTGCTGTCTCCGCACACATGAGCACATCTGCTTTTCACAAGGCATTCAAGGATATTACGGCAGATTCACCTTTGCAGTACCTAAAAAAAATCCGGCTGGCCAAGGCCAGGGATCTCATAGTGCAGCGGAGCATGAGGGCCAACCTTGCCGCCAGCGAGGTGGGGTACGAAAGCCCCTCGCAGTTCAGCAGAGAGTTTAAACGATACTTCGGTGAAAGCCCGGCAGAAGTAATGCGCGAAATGCGGTCGTCATAGGGAAGCGGCAGCAAGGGCAGGCCACGACATTTCTGCGTCCGCCCGCTGCAACCCTCCTTCCGCGGCAAGCGGCCAGACTGGGCCTGGACGCGTCATCCTGGCGGGGTTGCAAGCAGCCCCGCGCCAGAAGCCGTGCCACTATGCAAGCCAACTACAGAACATAATATTCTTATTTGGGACACAAAAAACATCCCACGTTACTGTAAATCACCCCTACTCGCCGCAACACCTGGCGTGGCTGCTGGCAGCCACGCAGTTGCGCCCTTGTCCTTTGGCTTCATACAGCAAGGCGTCCGCGTGCCGCAACAGAACGGATAAATCCGCAGCCGGGCCATCGCAGGTAACAACGCCGATGGAGACTGTTCCCTTGATCGAGTGTCCCAAAACAGAATCCAGCAGAAGCTCCGTCTTGGCTCTCAGGGCATTTGCCGTATCACGGGCCAGATCGCTAGTGGCGTTGAGCAACAACAGACAGAATTCTTCGCCCCCCAGCCTGCCGGAAATATCGCCCGTATGCTCCGCCTGCTCAACAATGCGGGCAAACTCTTGCAAGACCGCATCGCCCACATCGTGCCCAAAGCGGTCATTGATACTTTTGAAGTGATCAAGGTCCATCATCAGCACAGAAACAGGTTTGCCGCTTTTTGCCATGCTGGCAATAATTTTATTACCTCTTGCAAACAGGGCTCGCCTGTTCAGCAAACCAGTCAGTTCGTCCATACAGGCTTTACGGTCAAGGGCCATAAAAAGCAGACAAAAATTCCAGGCAATTGACATGGTGAGGGCAAAAACACGGATCATGCCCCCGTTAAAACCCGTTTTTATCTCAGCCACACCCATGTTGGCTGCCCAAACGCCCCACCCTCTCACCAGATATAGGGTTGTGAACAGCAATAAAACAATTGCGCAGGCTTTTCGCCCCACATCGTATTTTGCCCCAAACCGCAAAAGAGTCCATGATGCTTTAACAGCAAAGTAAAAAAGTCCCAGTGCCAAGATGACAATACGTCGTCCTATATTATTATCGTACGCCATGGAAAGAGCAAGAAGTGCTATTGAAAGAGCAGAAACGACAATAATTTCTTTTTTTGGAAAATCTTTACCGTCAAAAACATCAACTCCTGCGGCTACAAAAGCTAAAGTTAATAAACATGCAATATAAGCAACTATAGTGAAAAAAACAGAATCAATCAATGTACATAAAAATAAAAACAAGCAAGCCATCACACTTAAAAAATTAGAAGCTGACCACAGACGCAGTGCCTTGGTATGAAGGTAAAATGAAGCAAAAAAATTCATTATGCACATGAATATGCCAATGACTGTACCGACAAGAAACAGCGTTGGTGTGTCAGGCGTGACAGACATCATGTGTATCCTTTGTTCAAAGCGCGTTATGCTGCATTATTGATTGCTGTCAAAACGGATGGCAAAAAAGGACTTTTTTTGCGGTTCATGGCAATCACTGCGCGACAACGGCAAAATATGTATTTTAACCACCAATAAAATCAATCATTTCTGTAAGCATGTCAAACAGTAAGACCCAGTAGGATGTTGCGGCACTGTCTCACACAAAATACGATTGCATGCTTCGCAGATGCAACAGGACAGATTCACGTACAAATGAGCGGCTGCACAGAGTTTTAGCAGAACTGTACTTTCACTGCCTGTGCCGCACGCCCAACGGATTGCATCAGCGCATTCGCCAGCCGTAAAACTGCTCGCGTGAGCTTGGCTACTCGTTTCATTTGCCTTGTTTTATAGGCCTGTTGCAGAAGCAGATTGAGGAGTAGCCTTTTTATGACTCGCCGGAGCTGGGCGGGTTGCCGCCCTGCGGGCGTGATGGGTCGCCGGTCGGCGAAGTTTGGGACGCCTGCGCGGGGCAAGGCATTGCGGCACTCAAGACTGCCCTTGAGCTGTGCACGGTGATGACTGCGCATTGTTTCCATTTGCCTTTAGCAGCCCGGCAGCAGAAGCAGGGTGTAGGGTAGCCTTCCTTTGACTCGCCGGAGCGGGTTGCCGCCCTTCGGGCGCAATGGATGACTAGTTGTCGATTACGCGGCGCGGCCTTCTGCAGACTCGCCGGAGTGGAGCGGGTTTGCCGCCCTCCGGGCGTGATTGTTCGCCGGTTGGCGAAGTTTGGGACGACTACGCGGCGCACCCCATTACGACTCTCAAGACGGCCCTTGATCTGTGCACGAAGTCAGCGGCATTAAATGTTACTTCCATTTGCCTTTAGCAGCCTGGCATCAAAAGCAAGTCGTAGAGTCACCTTCCTTTGACTCGCCGGAGCGGAGCGAGGCGATGGTTGGTGTTAGGGGAATTTGCAAAATACGTATTTTTCTGGTCTGGCAAGGAAAAAGCATTTTTTTAAGCGCAGCGTACTCAAGTACGTGAG